>Ga0182014_10000046_pt1 | contig 115533 bp, 104 predicted proteins | sample 612S2DmetaG_FD_120489 | JGI IMG/M metagenome (GOLD analysis project Ga0182014, IMG submission 120489) | Permafrost microbial communities from Stordalen Mire, Sweden - 612S2D metaG | ecosystem: Environmental > Terrestrial > Soil > Wetlands > Permafrost | place: Sweden: Stordalen | collected... | reverse complement strand
TTGCGAACAAAGGCTCAGACGACATCGCGACCCCTCCCCCTAGTGGGGAAGGGTGTGGGGATACCCTACAGACTACCGTTTTGGTCAAAATGAGTACGGATTTTCTTCAAACAACACCACCATTCCTCACATGGCTTCCGCCATGCTCGTCATGGCAAGCCATGTGAGGAATGACCCTGAGGAGCAAAGTGACGAAGGGCCATTCGGGCGTACTCGTATGGCAGCGTGGTTCACGTACATACTGGAGTGTACCGACGGTTCCTTCTACGTCGGGATTACAAACGATTTGGACCTCAGAGTCGCCGAACACAACGACGGACAGGGAGCACAGTGGACTACAAAGCGGCGTCCGGTCAAGCTGCGCTACGCGGAAAGTCACTCCAGTAAGAGCGCGGCCCGCAAGCGAGAGATTGAGATCAAAGGGTGGAGGCGCGACAAGAAAATCGCTTTATTCGACTCCCCGTCCAACATCGCCTTCCGTCACGCGGGAATTGTGCGAGAAGGTTGGAACTGACGCGCCGCAGGCGCATTCAAATCCCCTCATCTCCACCATTCCTCACATTCGCGCCGTCGAAACCATGGTTGCCCCACCGCATCTCAATGGTATAATGGCCTTGGTGTTGGCGGGTTGCACATTTCACAATTGGTTTCAAAGCAAGAAATGAAAAGGCGTGATCCATGACGAAACCTTATTCACATCCAGATGTTCTTGTTTCAGCCGATTGGGTTGAACAACACAAGAACGATGCCAACCTGCGTCTCGTCGAAGTGGACATCGACACGTCGGCCTACGAGCAGGGTCATATCGCCGGAGCCATCGCCTGGAACTGGCAAAGCCAGCTCTGCGACAACATCCGCCGCGACGTGCTTACCCAGGAAGCATTCGAGAAGTTGATGAGTGAGTCCGGCATCGACGCGGATACAACCGTCGTCCTGTACGGTGACAACAACAACTGGTTCGCATGCTATGCGTTTTGGCAACTCAAACTGTACGGTCACCGCGACGCCCGCATCATGAACGGCGGACGCAAGAAATGGCTCGCCGAGAACCGCGCGGTCATCAGGGACGCGCCCCAATACCCGGCGACCGGCTACCGCGCCCACCCGGCGGACACATCTCTGCGCGCGTTCCGCGACGACGTGGCGCTGGCGATCAAGGAGAGCAGGTTCAATCTGGTGGACGTGCGTTCGCCCGATGAGTACACCGGCAAGGTGATTGCCCCGCCGGGAATGACCGAAACCGCGCAACGCGGCGGCCACATTCCGACCGCGCTGAACGTTCCGTGGGCGCAAGCGGTCAACGAAGACGGCACATTCAAGGCCCACGACGCGTTGTTGGAATTGTACCGCAGCCACGGGGTCACCCCGTACGACGATACCATCACCTATTGCCGCATTGGCGAGCGTTCGGCGCACACGTGGTTCGTGCTGAAGTATCTGCTCGGCTACCCGAGCGTGAAGAATTACGATGGCTCGTGGACCGAGTGGGGTAATCTGGTCAACGTGCCAATCGCCAGGGGCGACAAGCCGATCTAGCGATGGGCGAATCTTCCCTGCTGCCCTCCGCAGATTCCGACGCGTTGTTGCGGACGATTGGCAACACGCCACTGATTCCCCTGCTGCGCATCGGGCGCGAATTCCCGCGCGTTCGCATCCTCGCGAAGGCCGAATGGTATAATCCCGGCGGTTCCGTGAAGGACCGGCCCGCGTACCGCATGATTCGCGCCGCGGAAGTGTCGGGCGAGCTTGGGCTCGGCAAGATGGTCCTCGACGCCACCAGCGGCAATACGGGCATTGCCTATGCCATGATCGCCGCGCGGCGCGGCTACCGCTGCAAGCTGCTGATGCCGGCGAATGCCAGCGCCGAGCGCAAGAAGCTCCTGAAGGCGTACGGCGCGGAAGTGGTTCTCACCGACCCGGCGGAAGGCAGCGATGGCGCGTTCCATGCCGCACAGCGATTACACAAGGAGCAGCCCGACCTGTATTTTTACCCCGACCAATACGGCAATCCTGAAAACCCGCGCGCGCATTATGAAACCACGGGGCCCGAGATCATCCAGCAGACCGAAGGCAAGATCACGCATTTCCTCGCCGGGCTCGGCACGAGCGGCACGTTGATGGGCGCGGGCAAACGACTCCGCGAATTCAACCCCGACATCAGGCTCGTCGCTATCCAACCCGACGGACCGTTTCACGGCTTGGAAGGGCTCAAGCACATGGAAACGGCATCGCATGTCCCGGCGTTGTACGACGCGAAGGTTCCGGACCAGGTTGTTGGAATCTCAACCGAAGCCGCGCAGCAAATGGCACGGCGCATGACGCGGGAGGAAGGCTTGCACGTCGGTGTCAGCGCGGGCGCCGCGATTTGCGCCGCGCTCATGGTCGCCGCCGCCATTCGGCAAGGCGTTATCGTGGCCATCTGCCCCGATGCCGGCGCGCGCTACCAAAGTGAGAAGTTCTGGGAGGCGACATGAACGGGTACAGTCAGTCCCCTCACCCTAACCCTCTCCCCCAAGGAGAGAGGGGACCGGCGAGCATACGGAAGTTTCCTCTCTCCTCCGGGGGGAGCCGAGTCTGCGAGACGCCGCTGTCGTTTGCGGCAAAGGATCAAGGTGAGGGGGCAGGAGGCGTCCACTCCGCATGAAACTCTCTCAACAACTCTTGCATCAAATCCATCGTCACCTCGAATCGGGATACCCGAACGAGGCGTGCGGCGTGATGTTGGGCAAAGGCGGTGTGATTACGGAGATCGTGTCGGCCGACAACAAGCGCACCGACAGCGCGCGCAACCGTTACCTGATCGATCCGCTGGCCTACATGAAAATCGAGCGCGACGCCGACAAGCGCGGGATGGACGTACTCGGGATTTATCATTCGCACCCGGATGTCGCGGCGCGCCCGTCGCAGTTCGACCTCGATCATGCGTGGCCGAATTTCTCGCACCTGATCGTCTCGGTGGTCCAAGGCAAGGCCGTCGAATCCAATTCCTGGCGGTTGCGGGATGATCGTTCGGCGTTTGACCAGGAGGCGGTTGAAATTTCCGAGTAATGCGATAGACTATCCACCGCGAGCCGCAGATTTGATTCAGGAGAACACGATGGCGATTAGAGTCACGATACCAACGGCGTTGCGCCGCTTTGCCGATGGGCAGGCGATGGTCGAGGTGCCCGGCGAAACAATCAGCGAAGTGCTGGGCAACCTGACGACCGAGCACGCGCAATTGCGTCCGCATTTGTACGGCGAGGACGGCAAACTCCGTAATTTCGTGCGGGTGTATGTCAATGACGAAGACATCCGCGCCAAGGGCGACGACGCGCAAGTCAACGAAGGCGACGAAATCTCCATCGTGCCGTCGATTGCGGGCGGCAACCTCGCCAAACTCGATCCGATCATCAAAGACCGCGTGAAGCTGACCAATGAAGAGATCAAGCGGTATTCGCGGCACCTGATTCTGCCGGAAGTCGGCATGGAAGGTCAGGAACGTCTCAAGGCGGCGAAGGTGCTGCTCATTGGCTCGGGCGGCCTCGGCTCTCCCAATGCGCTGTATCTCACGGCGGCGGGCGTGGGCACGATCGGCATGGTCGAGTTCGACACGGTCGATTTCAGCAATCTGCAGCGCCAGATCATCCATTTCACGGGCGACGTGGGCAAACACAAACTCAAGAGCGCCGAGGAAAAACTCAAGGCGATCAACCCGAACCTGAATTTCATCCCCCACCCCGTCAAGATCACGAGCGACAACGCGCTCGACATTATCAAGGACTACGATCTGGTTATTGACGGCACAGATAATTTCCCGACGCGATACCTGGTCAATGACGCCTGCGTGATGCTCAAGAAACCGAACGTGTACGGCTCGATCTTCCGCTGGGAAGGCATGGCCAGTGTGTTCGCGCCGCATCTCGGCGGGCCGTGCTACCGCTGCTGGTATCCCGAGCCTCCTCCGCCCGGCCTCGTGCCGAGCTGCGCGGAAGGCGGCGTGCTCGGCGTCATTTGCGGCATCATCGGCAACATTCAGGCCAACGAAGCGGTCAAACTCATCATCGGCAAGGGCAAACCGCTGATGGGGCGGTTGCTGCGGTTCGACGCGATGGATATGAGTTTTCGCGAGTACAAAATCCCGCGCGACCCGAATTGTCCCGTGTGCGGCAAGAACCCGACGGTGACAAAGCTGATCGATTACCTCGAATTCTGCGGCATTGGCCGCGGCGAGGACGGCGGTTCATCAGGAGATTCCATTGTGGAAACGAAAGGCAAAGAACTCGGCCCCGATGATATCAGCGTCGAGACGCTCAAGAAGATGCGCGACCGCAAGGAAGATTTCGTCCTCGTCGACGTCCGCAATCCCGACGAGTTCGCCATCTGCACCATCGATGGTTCGGTGAAGCTCCCGTTGCCCGAATTGCCGCAGCGTTTTCAGGAACTGCCCAAGGACAAGCTCATCGTCCTGCATTGCAAATCCGGCGGCCGCAGCGGTCGCGCACTGAAATTCCTGCGCGCCCAAGGCTACGGTAAACTCAAGAACGTCGCCGGCGGCATCAACGCGTGGGCCGAGCGGATTGACCCGAACGTGCCGCAATACTGAGCCGCGGCATTCCCGGCGCCAAACGTTCCACTCAGGTCGAACAAAGCATCCGCGCTTCCCCGCCAATTCTGACTTCACAACCGTCTTGACCGCCTGCGATAATAGGACAAGGCGGGCGATTGAAGGAAGATTCACAGTATTATTCGTGGAGACAGGTTGACGTACCGGTGCGTCAGCGCGTGGTGAAGCTCGTCTCGAAGCCGGGGGCGTCTTGTTCAGACGCTCCCGATCCTGCCTTGATGTTGCTGGCGGAGCACATCGACATCACGGAAGACTCAACCGTGCTACACTTGAACGCCGGGGCCGGATTGGCGGGCGCGGCGCTGGCGATGACCGCCAGCGATGTCACGGTCATCATGACTGACCGGAATCTGGTGAATGTGTTGGCTGCCCGCCGGACGGTTGAGGCCAATCAGTTGAAGAACGTTGAGGCGCATTTCTCCCATGGCTTGTGCGGCCTCTCGTCGCCTGAGCCGGTGGATTGCGTCGCGATCCGGCTGCCCAAGGGACGTCTTCCCCTCTTGCAGTTGCTGTGGGACGGATTCCACGCGCTGCGGGTTGGCGGGGCTTGTTACGTGGCGGGCGCCAATCGGGAAGGGATCAAGCCGGCGATCGACCTGATGGGGCAGCTTTTCGGCAATGTAACGATCATTGGGTACGGAGGCGGACATCGAATTGCCCGGTCGGAGAAGAAGACTTCGTCGCCCGTTGATTCCGGCGCTCTTAACGTCAAGTGGCTTGACCATGAGGCGTTTCTGGAACTTTCCGCGGAGATCGGTGGAAATTCCGTGGCGGCTTATTCCCGTCCCGGAGTATTCGCCTGGGATCGGCTCGACGAAGGCACGCGGCTGTTGGCGGAACGAATGCGAATCAACCCAGATGACTCCGTGGTGGATCTCGGGTGTGGCAATGGAATCCTTGGACTCATGGCCGCGAAGATGGCGGCGCGAGGAAACGTGGTCCTGCTCGACAGCGATGCCGAAGCCATTCGGTCAGCAACGCGATCTGTCGAGGCCAATGCGCTGACCAATTGCACGGTACTGCCCAATGACGCGGGAAGTGCGGTGAAGACGTCGTCCTTCGACGTCGTGGTCACCAACCCGCCGTTTCACGTGGGACGACGCGCGGAGTTCGACATCGCCAACCAGTTTATCGAGGATGCCGGGGAGGTATTGAAGCCCGGTGGGCGGTTCTACCTTGTGGCGAACGTTCGCCTGCCGTACGAGAATACGATCCGAGATTATTTTGGCGGTTTCCGCGTAGAATGCGAGGAGCACGGCTACAAAGTTCTGTCATCGGTCAAGAAGGTCTGAACTCGGACCACAGCTTGCGGCTGAATCGCTTTCCACAACGATTGCCACGAGGTTTGGCGGTCGGATTCGATGTGACGCGGACGGCAGCGGCTCGGCAGGAGCCTCGCCCTCCAACGGGGGGGTATTTGGCGGTCGCTCTTCGACCAGGCTCAGGGCAAGTAGACCGCCGCCACAGGGTTTGGTATAGTCGCGGCATGGCGATACATCCGACAGCGATTATCAGTCCGAAAGCGCAACTCGATTCAACCGTCGATGTGGGGCCGAACGTGGTCATCGAAGAGCATGTCAAAGTTGGCGCGGGGACACGGATTTGGGCGAACGCGTATCTGACGGGCCACACGGAGATCGGACGCGACAACGAAATCCACATGGGCGCGGTGATCGGGCATGAGCCGCAGGACTTGAAGTTCGACCGCACGTGCCGCAGCTATTTGAAGATCGGCGACCACAATATCTTTCGCGAGTATTGCACGGTGCATCGCGGGACGGAGCCCGAGAGCGCGACGATCATTGGCAACGAGTGTTATTTCATGGCGGCGGCGCACGTCGGGCACAACTGCGCGATCGGCAATCACGTGATCATCGTCAATTCCGTGCTGTTGGCGGGCCACGTGCATGTGGGCGACCGCGCGTTCGTCTCAGGCGGCGCGGTGATTCACCAATTCATCCGCGTGGGACGGCTGGCGATGATTTCGGGCAACGCGCGCGTGTCGATGGACATACCGCCGTTCACGCTGGAGGCGGAGCGCAACGAGATCCACTCGCTGAATCTGGTGGGCCTGAGGCGGGCCAAGATTTCGCGTGAGGCGCTGGGTGAATTGAAAAAGGTCTTCCAGATGTTCTACCGTTCCGGGATGAACGGCACGCAGGCGTTGGCGGAAGCGTCACGGGACGGAGCGTTCACCACGCCCGAAACGCGGGAGTTCATCGAATTCGCGCGGACCTCGCCGAATGGGATTTGTCCGTCGGCGCGAACGTGAACGGCACAACTGCGGCAACCCCCTCACCTTGATCCTCTCCCCAAGGGCGAGGAAACAGTTAGTAGAGGTCTTTCTGCTCGGGGCTGAAGATGGGGAACGTGAACAGCTCCGAGGACTTGAAGCCTTCGGGCGGTTTGGCGGTACTGTCACCGAGCATCTGCAAGGAATCGGCCGCCACGGCGCGCACGAAGGCGCTGTCGTCCTTCAGCAGCGGACGCAGGAGCGCCACGCCGGCCGGGTCGCCCATCAATCCGACTCCATACGCCGCCGAACCGCGGACATGATCGTCGGGATCCCGCAGGGCCGGCTGCAACGCGCCCAGCGCTTTTCGGGCTCGAAGTTTTCCGAGGGAAATGGCGGCTTCGCCACGGACCAGCGCGTCCGGGTCCTTCAGGCCATCGGTCAGCGCCGGAACGACAGAAGCATCGCCATATTTGGCCAGGAGATACATCACAATGCGGCGCGTGGCGGGCAGGACGTTGCGGCGCTGCGCGAGCAAGAGCGGGACGACGGATTTGTCGGCCAGAACGTCGAGCGCCAGCAACGCGGAACGTTCGCGAACGGAGTTGTTGTAATCGCCGAGGGCATTGATGGCGACCGGCAACGCGGATTTGTCGCGAATAAATGCCAGGCCCCACACCGCGCGAAAACGCACGATGCCGGAGGCGTCGTTGGTGGCCAGGCGCGCGACGTCCGGGAGCACCGCCTTGCCGCCGATGTGACTGAGCGTCCATATCGCCGAAGCGCGCACACGGTCGTTGTCATCAGCCAGCACTTTGCGCAGGGCGGTGATCGTATCCGGGTTCGATGGGGAAAGGCACAGGCTCCAAGCCGTGGCCGCACGGACGGCAGCATTGGTGTCCTGGAGGCCCTGGAGCATCAGTGTGACAGCCGCAGCGTCGTGTCTGGTCGCCAGTTCCTGGACAGCGTCTTCGCGGGCGCTTTCGTCAGGGGATTTGAGCCAGTGGGCGAGCCGTTCCAGTTGTTGGTTGGATGAATCGGTTTCCGCCGCGCCGAGGTGGAAAATTCCCAGCGAGGCTCCACAGAGGAACCCAATAACAACGGACGCAAAAGACCGGTACCACCGTGCTTTCGGAATCACCGCTTTCCCCCCGCAACGAAGAGCATTTACGGGCCGTTACCCTCGCACGGACCGCAACGGTCGCCCGCCGCCAAGCGGGCTGCGACCGCCGACGGGGCGACACACAAAGTCTGCTGGTGCGCACTATTGATCGTGTGGCAAATCGCCACTGTGTCCGCATTACAGACGCCGCCCGGCGGACAGCCGGCGCCGTGGCCGGTGATTTCCTTCGAGGCGCGAACGACGGTGCGCGAGTCGACCGAGGCGGAGGCCAACACGCGATTGGCCACGACCTGGACGGTGCTCGATTGGAGGGCCTGACGAAGTTGTTTCCCGGAACTGTGGCTGGCGAACGTATCGGCCAGTGACACAGCCATATCGCGCCAAGCGGACACGATGGTGGCAACCTGCTCGGCGGTCTCACCATCACTGGTCACCATTCCGATCTGACCGCTCCAGGTTCCAAACTCGAGTTTGGCGTCCAGAACCAGGCCGCGGACGCGTGACCGAAGGCTCGACGGGAGAAACGTGCCGCCGTGAGGCATCACGACAAGGAGACGCAACGGATCGACCGTTTGCTCCCGCAGCAATGTCATGTCGCCGTTGAGGGCGGCCTGAAAAGCGCGCTGTTCGCGTCCCACCTGGTCTTTGGGCCCGAAGTATACGACCTGCTGGTACATCAAACCAAGAAACTGGTTTGCGGAGCTGGACAATTCGCCTCCCAACCGGGCACGGACATAACCGTCGGCATTCAAAACGCTGGCATCACCGCCAAGCGGATCGTAGTACGCCTGGACGACGATGTCGCGCACCTGTCCCGCGTTCTCGCGGTACGTTACGGCCATGAGCGATGGCGGCCTCTGGGGGACAGCCTGCGAAGCGTCTTCGGGATGGTTCAACAGTTGAGCGACGGCTTCGACAAGGACGGGGCTGACCCGGTCGGTTCCCCGCAACAGCGCGAGGCATTCGGTGTAATTTGCCGGGGCAATTGTGGACGCCGGTTTCGTGGAGGACGTGCTGGAAATGGACGTGGCGGGAGACAGCGCGACCACGGCGTTCGGCGTCGGAGTCGCCAATGCGAGGGCCGCCGCGCGGCAACGTGTTGACAGCGAGATCACCGCCAACAGGGAAAGACCAATGGAACCGAGGCGCCGGCAGGATTTTCCGGCGAGTCGGATATTGAAAATTTCATTCATGACGCCTTTCAAAATATGCAAGTTCAGTGCCAGCCTTCTCTACGGGGGATATTGCAGAAGTCACAACCTGAAACGACCCAAAAACCGCCTGTTTTCGGCAACTCCCCCAACGACCGAACGCCTTGCTTAACATAGACGCACGGCGCGCAAAGTCAACTCAGGCTTAAGCGCGAGAGGCGTCAGGCCATGATTTGGCAAGCAACCCCGAAAGGGATTCGGGGCAGGGCCCGGTGTGGGGGGCGAGTACAGATGCAACGCTCAACGTGCAATCCGCCACCGGCGGGCAAGCGCTCAAGGGGGGCGGCGGGCGCACCCCTCACCTTGATCCTTTGCCGCCTCAGCACTGCCAGCGGCTTCTCGTCTGACTCGATTCCCCCCAAGGGGCGAGGAGACGGCGGGAGCACGACCGCCCCGACCTCAGGATCGGGGCAAACCGGGCCGGCTGCCCCGTTGTAGGCGGGCAATCCACTGTGGATTGAGCCGTCGGCAAAGATTCGGCGCGTTTGCCGCAGACGACAGCGGCGTCTCCACTTCGTTTCGGCTCCGTCCGACTCGGCTTCGGACGCTATGCGGGCATGGGAGGAAGCGCCGGATTAGGGGCCCCTCGCGGCTCGGGATGAACGGGTATCCGCCATGGAGAAATAATTTGACAGTATATATCCTGTTGTGTATAGTCGGGGCGGTTTGGTTGTTCTTTGAAATAGAGGGATAGACGGAAACGACAGAGACCCCTCGATGCGCTCGGGATGACGAACTGGAGAAGGGATACGGCTGGTCCGCGTACACGGTATGCGGCTACAGCGGACGAAGACAAAGCGGCGACAAGTCGCCGCACTCCAAAAGAGGAAATGACCGACGGTCACTTCGACTACGCTCAGTGCAGGCTCTGAGCGCCGCTACAGCCAACGGTCGTGCGGGAGCCCGACCCTCCCGAGCGGAAACGACGGCAAGCGGAGCGCTTGCCCTACAAGTGGAAACTGCCCAACGTCGGCCAGAACGGTCACCCCGCCAGAGGCGGGCAAGCCCACAATACGGAAAGTCAGTCCGCGCTCGCCGAACGCGGCCTGAGGGGGACGTCCCCCCCATATATGTAATTCTGCCAAACGAAGCCAATTTTTCCGGGACTATGCACTTGACAAACAATAGACTTCATGCGATATTTCTCCCATGAAAGCGAAAGTGAAGAACGAGTTGACCCTGATACAGATTATCGACCAGTTTCCGACTGACGACGCGGCCCGCGAGCACTTGGAAGGCATCCGCTGGCACGACGGCGTTGTCTGCCCGCATTGCAAATGCTCCGACCAGAGCAAGTTTTCCAGCATCGCGGCCAACAAGGAAAAGAAAGTCCGTGCTGGCCTTCGTTGGTGCGCCAACTGCGAGAAGCAGTTCACCGTCACCATCGGTACGATCTTTGAGGACTCCCATATCCCGCTCCGCAAGTGGCTCATTGCTTGGTACATGATTTGCAGTTCCAAGAAAGGCGTCAGTTCGCTCCAGTTGCAACGGCAGTTGGAGCTTGGCAGCTATCGCACGGCCCTGTTTATGACCCACCGAATCCGCTACGCGCTCCATGACCCGGCATTCACTGACAAACTGGATGGCACGGTTGAAGTTGATGAAACTTGGGTCGGTGGAAAGCAGAAGGGCGTAGGACACGGTAGCAAGGTTCACAAGACGCCAGTGGTTGCCTTGGTGCAACGCGGCGGGAAAGTTCGCTCCCATGTCACGCATCGCGTCACGGCCTATAATCTCAAAAAGGCAGTTCACGATAACGTGGAGCTTGGCTCCAAAGTCATGACCGATGACTTTGCCGGGTACAAAGGATTGCGCGACGGGTTCAAGCACCAATCCGTCAACCATTCCAAAGGCGAGTACGTCCGTGGCGATGCACACACCAACACGGTCGAAGGGTTTTTCAGTCTGCTCAAGCGTGGCGTGGTCGGCACATTCCACAGCATCAGCCGAGAGCATTTGCCGTTGTACTTGGCCGAGTTCAACCACCGCTGGAATTACCGCAAGAGCACCGATGGCGAGCGCACACTTGCCGGTCTGCGGAAGATGGAAGGCAAGCGCCTGACATACAAGTTTGTTGATTGAGGGGATAACCGCCTTGAACTGTTACCGTGTGTTGTGCTACCGTAGGAATTAGATTTATGCCAGAGACGGAACAGAAGCCCTCGACCAGCGAACGCGGCCCGTTGAAGTGCGATCTTCCCCCGAAGGAAGCACTCAAACGGGCAATGCTCGTCCCGGTCCCTGACTACTGGAAGAAGAAGTCCAGAAGCCGCACAACCTCGAAACGGAAGTAGTTTTCGAGCCTGCCCTGTCGGCTTACCTATCCGCCCGCACTTATTGTTTGTCAAGTGCATAGTCCCGAATTTTTCGGAGTGTTGGAGAGTTTGGATTAGCTTGGGGGACAAGATGTTAGCATCCCAAGTGTGCCATTTTGTCACTTGGCTTTGTTTTGCTAAAACGAAGCCAAAATTGGGTTCGTTTGGGGGGCCGGAGGCAGATGGAGGGGGCGAATCGGGGTGGTTTGACGACGCTGTGGGTGGTTTCCCCCGACATCGGATGTCGGGGCAGGTCGCGGCCTTACCGAGCGGCACTGAATCAGTGCGCGGATGGGGTGGTGGCCTGGCGTTCGGCGGCGCGTTCCTGTTTCTCGTTGATCTTGGCGAGGGCTTCCGCGGCGGCATCGCGGACGAGGCTGTTCTGGTCGTTCATGGCGCGTCGGAGAATGTCCCGCGCGGATGGATCGGCAATCTGGCCGAGCGCCCAGGCGACCGATGCGCGGACGCGCGATTCCTTTTCCTTGCGGAGGCGCGCCGGTTCGTCCATTGGCGCGCTCGAAATCGTCAGGCCCTGGCTGTCTTCAGGGACGGAGTCGTAGTAGGGGCGCACGGTTGCTTCGAGCGGTTTGACCGCGCGCGGCTCGGCGATCTTGCCCAGCGACACGGCGGACTCGGCGCGGAGCCCCGGGTCTTCGGCTTTCAGTCCATTTTCAATCAGGGCATCGACAGCAACCGGATCACGGATATCACCGAGGGCCTTGGTGGCGTTGATCTTTTCTTCGACGAGTTTCAACCTGGCAATCTCTGGCAACGCCCCCGGTTGCGCCGAGATGACGAGACCGTCCTGCCCCGAGCCCTGAGTCGGGCGCGGCTTCTCCCCCGTCAGCACCTGAATCAATGCGACGGTCGCAGCACGATCCCCGAGTTGACCGAGGGACTCGGCGGCGGCGCTGCGGACAAACCCATTGTCGTCGTGGAGCAGTTCGACCAATTTCGGCACGGTTTTTCGATCGCCGATAGCGCCGAGAGCCCGTGCGGTCTCGGCCCGCACGTTGGGATCGGCATCGTTACATTTGGTCTCGAGCGCCTCGACCGTCCCCGCGCCCTGAAGTTTGCGGAGGGCCTGGACGGCGGCGAGGCGGACGACCGGATCCGGGTCGTTCAGCGCGTTGGTGACGTAGGGGACCTGATCACTGCCGCCGATCTCGCCAAAGATGCGGACGATTTTTTCGCGGACATCGCGGTTCGCATGGTGAACGTACTTGGCCAACTGCGGCAGCGCGGCAACGGCCTTGCAACTGATAATCGCCTCATGGGCATGAAATCTGGCTTCGCGATTTTCGGAAACCATCGCCTGCACGAGCGCTGCGACGGCCTTTTCGTCATTGGGACGGGCCAGCGCATCGGCGGCGCGGTCGCGAACGAGCGCGTACTGGTCATCTTGAAGGCGGGCGGCGATGGGGTCGATAATCCTGGCGACGCGGTCCTTGTCGTTGCCGGCCAGCGACGACAACGACATGATGGCCGTCGCGCGCACGTGCCAGTCGGGGTCGTTCAACGCCGCGACGAGCGGAGGGATCGAAGACGGATCGTCGAAGTGCGCCAGCGAACTTGCGGCGGCGGTTCGAACCGGCGCGCTATCGTCCCGCAACGATTCGACGAGTGAGGGAACGGAGACGCTGGTTCCACAAGCGCCGAGCGAGCCGACCACTTCAGCTCGGACGGAGGCATCTGGATCGCGGATATCCTTGATCAACGCTGGTTCCGCAGATTTATCGGATGCCTGACCGAGGAGGGCTGCGGTGAGTTTGCGGACATCCGGACGCGGATCCTTGAGGCCTTCCCAAGAATTCACGATGGGCGTCATGGTTGACAGTCGGACGAGTGACCCGGCGGCGGTCGTGCGAACGGTTTCCACGTCGTCGCGGGTCAGGCGCCACAGGGTCCTGGCGCCCTCGGGTTCGCCCAGTTCGCCCAGGAGCGTGGCCGCCAGAACGCGCACATCCGGGCGCTGATCGGACGCCAAATCGGCGAGAACATCCACGGCGTGGGGCGCGTTCTGCAACTTGCCTTGAATAAAGGACACGGCTTCCGCCGGGTACAGACGGTCAAAATGAAGGTGTTGATATGCGGCCTTGAGTTTGGGATCGGCGGGAGTTGGCAGCGCCAGTTGACCGCGCGAAGGCCAGGACAGCGCGAGCAGGCTTACCATTCCGAGCACTCCCAGTTTGACTCGTTGTGTTGTCATGTTCCTCGCGGGCCCACAGAGCCGAGGATCCACGCCCTAGCTGGGGTAACCCGGGCCACGTTGTATACGCCCGACTCCCTTGGCCAACGCGCGGATGATTCGGGGCAATCCCCGTTCGAGCACGTCAGACGGCAGCACGACGCTCATTTTGACGGCGGGTCCGTCCGCGACAATCTGTGCGCGGGACAACTGTTCGAGAGCCGATTCGGCTATCGAGCTGCCGTATCTAACGCGAGCGATGCCCACGGCCATCATGCGCATGTCGGACAGCAATTGCGCCAGCTGCTGGGCTTTTTGAGGATCCATGCTCAACGCGACCATTTCCGCGCGCCCTTCATCGAGCGAAATCTTTCCTTTGATCAACGCGGCCACCATGTAAGGCCGAAAACGATCCGTGAACAACAACCCCGGCTCGGGAATGACCGCAATAAACGAAACCGGTTCGTGGAGGTAATTCTGGACCGTGTCGTATCGGTTATTCAGGACCGCTTCCAGAAGGTCCCGTTGACGCTTTTCGGCCTCCGGGCTGGCCAGAATCACGACTTCCCGCCCCAAGGTAGCCAACATCGATTGGCCCACCTTGTAGAAGCTGTCGGGGAGTTGCGATTTCCAATAGCCTTCGGAGCTGAATGCCGGCAGCTTCTCGGGCACCAGATTGCCGAAAATATGGATCGCCACGTCGCGCAGCTCGCCCTCCGCGCGGTAGGTCACCAGCATCATGGCGACGTCACCTTGCGCGAGCGTTGGATTCTCTCCGAGCGCCTTGCCAAGAGACTCTTTGATCTGCTCCAAGAGCTGCGGGTTATCACCGAAAGCCATTTGGAGAAATGCCGCAGAAAACTCCTTGCGGGCGGGTGTCTTGACGATCATTTCCTGGCGCTTGACGGCTTCTTGAACGACCGTGCGCACCTGGTTCGTCTCTTGGACGACGCGGCGAAATCGCTGCGTCACGTTGAGGGCCAAAACCCCTGCTGTCAGAACCAATACGACCAGCAGAATCCAGACAATTACGTTGGCCTTTGTCCTTCTCCCCTTCCCTTTGCCGTTTGTGGTCCCAGTCATAAACGATCCCTATTGGGTGGCTATCGCGGTGCCACCCTCCCCAAATTTGATTGGTTCATCGATCCCGAGCAGTTCCCAGCCCGTGTCGAACCCGGCTGCGTCGGCAACCTGCCGTGCCTTGCGAAATATGGTGAAGCTATCATCTCTGACCAAAAAAGCAATGTACTGGTTGGACTTAACCAACTGGGACAAAATCGCCTGAAACTTGCTGTTCGGGTACTGCATTTCTTCCATTGTCTCCCCCGGAACGCCGGGGCGCGCTTCCAAGCCCACTTTCCCTACCAAGAGATATCGCGGGTCAACCTTGTAATATTCATTCCCAACTTCCTTTCCCTGAATCGCTTTCAAAAACGACTCGATGTCTCCACCGCGAACCCCGGGATTCAAGGTCGACATCAGTTGCTCCACCTGATCGTCCAGCCCGGCATAGTCCACGTAAAACAATTGATTCGTCCGACATTCGAAGAATATGCCCTGTTTGGAGGTGATTTTTGCGCGGGGCGTTGGCCTGAATACGGGAATTTTGACGGCCTCTTGGACTGTGACCAACAAGCAAAAGAAGAGTGCCGCTGTCGTGATCGTCACAATGTCGCAGAACGACACGATCAGCATCTCCGGCGGGCCCTTCCGTATTCTTCGCCGCGCCATGTTGTCAGTCCGGGGAAATGGCTAACGCCTTCTCTGCTGCGTCCCAGTCGACCTTAAAATCGGCGTCAATCGCATCGTAGCCCACGTCGATCGGACGTTTCTCGATCAGATTGCGTACCGTGCGGTAAAACTTCACCGACGAGGGTCGCACCATCACGACGATATACTCGTCGTCCTTGTGCTGCTGCACTTTATCGAGAAGTTGGTTCACGGCGTTATCCGGCCGCTGCAAATCGTCCCAGCTTACCTGCGCACCGGACGGTATGTCGCTGGAATACAACGTCAGCCCATCCGGATGGCAATCGATGTACGAAGGAACCTTGGGATTCATTTCATTACCGTGCCCGGAGTATAATCCGGGGAAGGTGGGAATCCGCTTGGCATGGGGATTCATGGCGATGCGCATCACGATGACCACCAAAATCAGGGTGATTAACTTCAGCACGATCGCCATGATCGACAGGAACGGTTCCACGTTGATGTCGATTTTCTCGTATGCTTTCCGCCGCGTCATAAGGTTGCCGCTTCGGCTTACCGAGTCATGCGCTCCGAGCCCGCGTCCTACAGATTGTCGTCACCGCGGGCTTCCTGGAAGACCACCTTGCGTGGACGCGATAGTTGCTTGAGTAACTCATCGCTGATGTTCAGGTGGTTGCGAAGATTGGCCAGTGTCTGGCGAAATTCATCGGAACTACCCATCTGCCGCAACGTCGTCTCCATCGCCTGCGTTGTGTGCAGCACCTTGTCAATCTCCGCGCCCAACTGCGTGACCTTCTCGAGCTGTTCGTTCAATGATTCGACCGATTGCTGGATCCGCTCGCTGTACCGCGTGGACGCGTTCTCCAGCGTCGAAACCGCTTGGCGGAACGAGTCGGCCAGCCGCGTCGAAAGCTGGCTGAACTCCTGCACCATTTTCTCAAACCGCGCGATTTCCTTCTTGTCCAGTTCCTGAATGGCCTCGACGTATTTCTCGTGGGCTTCGCCAAACTGCTCGGATTGCTCCTTGGCCATGGTGGTCAGTTGTTCCGTCAATTCCTCAAACTTCTCCGCCAGCTTTTGCTCGTTCTTGGAGTAAATCTCCAGGTTGCGTTCCTGCGTCTTGGTCAGCTCGGACACGATCCGCTGCGCGCCGTTGTTGAAATGGTTGGCCACGCCTTCGAGTTTCCCGCCGAGTTGCGACCCCAGATCGCCGACGCGCCGCTCGTAATTCTGGGCGAACTCGTCGTACTTCTGGTTGATCAAATCCCCCGCCTTCGAAATCGCGCGGGAAAACACTTCTTCATACCGATCCGGGTTCGGCAACCGCCGGAACCCCGCATCAATGGCCTGGGCCAGTTCATCGATGGGGAACTTGGATTGGGTCTGCAACCCCTCCATCCCCTGGCGAATGGCATTGACCATCTCATCCAGCGAAAATTGCTGTGGCCCTTCTGTTAACGGCATGCGTGAAAGCAATTGATCCTCGATTAGTTCCTCGATCTCGCCAAGGACCTCCTCCTCCTTGCGCTCGGCCATCAAGGCCGGAAATGCCGCTAATCCAGCGGCAAACAGACCGAGCAGTGTGCACATGAAGGCAACCGCCAGACCAGTGGTAATGTCCCCGATCGCCGCCTTAATCTGATCCATGTTCACGTTGGCTTGGTGCAAAAATGCCGCGAAATGGCTGATGCCGTTGGCCACGCCGTATACCGTGCCCACAAAACCAAGCAACGGCATTGCCCAAATGAACAACCGGTTGCGACGGAACGTGGAATCGGACTCCGCCGCATCGAGGTCGGCTTGCTCGCGCGCGTATTGTGCCGTGCGATCAAAGTTACCGGTGTTAATCCACATCGCCAACACACGCGCGATTCGGGTCAAGGTGAGGCTCTCGGCAATGTCGGGCCGCGACCGGATGCGCTCGTAAACGCTGATCATCGCTTCCTTGTCCTTCAGATTGAAATTCTCCGGCAGGCCGCTTCCCGCAATGGCAGCCTTCTCTTTGTTCAGACGCACCATTTTCAGCACAACGTTGGCGATGGACAGCGCCCACACAAACGTAATCAGGCTTTGGAAGAAAACCCGGTCATAGAGAATCTTCTCCAAGCCCATAAACAAGTCTTTGGGGAACCCGCCAACGACGAACGCGATGCCGAACACCGTGAGCGTGATGACGACCGCGATACCGATCATCTGGACGGTATTGACCTCTGTCTGGGGCCGTTCGTGGGCTGGGAATTCTACTACTTGGTTGGCCATGGCGTCATTTACTCCTCGTTGGATTCTCGTTTGGTTGGCTCGCTACGCGCGCCTGCTTCATGACAAGCGTTTTTCATGCTCACTTCATTGGGAATTTGCTTCCACCTTGCCTTTTTCAGCCGTCTCACGCACCAAGATGGCCGCTCACCGGTACGCGCCAGTCGTATCGAAACGATTAACCTGCGTCAATATGCGTTTTTCCTAGCAGAAACCCTCGTGTTCGTGGTGCGCGACCCACATGCGCATCCCAAAACTGCCATAAGGCTTCCTGACCAGCCACCACTTGCTCCCCGCTAAGCCTCACCCGCCCAACACCTTCCAAAGATGCTCCCGCAATCGACTGTAATACGCGCCCCACCCCCGTTTTCGCCTCCCAGTTCGGCTTCCAGCCAGCCGCTGCTAGCAATCGAAGCTCGAACCAGATCAGCAAAACGCCGTCGTGGTGAACCTCCAACGTCTCCAGAACCGTTGCCAGCAGCTCGTAAATACTCTCATTCGGATCTTCGCCCTCCGTCGCAAGATCCACCAAATCAGACACATACGACGCCGCTGCCAACGATTCGACCGATTTGCGCAGCCGGGCGTGGGCTTCTTCGAGGAAACAGTCGTGCAACAAATGTAAATCGCTGCGCTTGCTGCGCAAAAACACAATCTCATCGCGATAAAACAGGTCGATCTTGCCCTGAAACGGCCCCTTGATCCGTCGCGCACCTTTGGCCAGCGTCTTCAGCTTGCCAAATTCGCGCGTGTACCACGTCACGATCAGACTGGATTCCGTCACCGACTGTCGGCGCAAAACGATCCCCTCGGCGCGCTCGGTGTCCATGCGATGCTACGGCTGTCTCAGCTTCAACGTCTGCTGCGTCCCCGGTGTGTACGAAGGCATGACCGTACCGCCCGAAATGACCATCTTCATTCCCTCGGTCACGCTCATGCTGAGATCCACCAATTGTCCGCGCGGCACAAGAATCAGAAAGCCACTCGTCGGATTGGGCGTGGTCGGCACAAACACATTGATCACCGTCTCGCCGGTCTTCACTTGCGCTTCGCCTTCCACTTCGTTCGTCACAAACCCAACCGAATACACCCCAAGCCGGGGAAATTCCACCAACACCACCCGTTGGAACATCGTCTTCCGCCCCGAGAGCAGCGTCTGGCTGATCTCCTTCATGAACCCGTACGTCTTGTTCAACAGCGGCACCTGCCCAATCATCGTTTCCGTCGCCGACACCATCCGCCGCCCCATCACGTGACGCGTGATCCATCCCACTCCCATCGTGAACCCGATGAACACCACCAGCGCGATGATCCGGTACAACGGCGTCAGCATCTGCTGGCGTAACGCATCCGGCAGCATGAAATCCGTCACCCACGTGAATACCCCGAGCAGAATCAGCAGGGACGCCGCGACCGGCACGACGACCAGCAACCCGGCAAAAAAAGAATTCCGCAGATCTTTCCACAACTCGCTCATGGGCATGTTATCGTAAACGCCCCCCGCAACACTGTCAACGCGATCTCCCCACTGGTAGCGCGAGCGTCCCGCTTGCCGTCGTGGTACAACCCTCAACCGTCCGGATTGTAGCGCGGGAGCCGGGTCCGCGAGACGCCGCGACTGCCGTATTCGCGGCATCCCTGTCGTGTAGGCTTGCCCGCCTCAGGCGGTTATCCCGCCGTCCCTGGGGACTGAGGGCCTCACCATTTACCAATCCCGCCAACGAACGCCGTCCCCAACCGCTCCACAGCGCCTGTCTCGCTGCACATCGTTCGACTCGCGTCCCTCGACGCGTACGCTGCTCATCATATATCGCTTAGCGGTATATCATGGAGATGATCGCGCCTTATCCGTGCCGATCCGTGTAGCATCTGTGGCTCGCCCTTCCGCTTCCCGCTTTTACCCAACTTGGGCATTGAACGTTTAGCGTGGCACGTTGAGCGGTGATCTATTCCCGTGCGGTATTATGGCAACAACACGCGCACGCGGTAGTACAGGTTGGTCGGGATACTCAAGATTGTATCCGTCATGTTGGTGACCGTGCCGGAGCCGTTGCCGCCACCGAGAACGTTGGTCTGGCCTGTGTCCTGCCACCCGCCGTTCGTGTAGTTGCCGTTGGCGTCGCCGGTTGTATAATCCAACACGTTCGTCCGTAACAGAATCCCCGGCGTATAGCTGTCGTCCCCGTTGGCGCCAAGATACGTCACCACGACGTTGTTAATCCCCGCCACCGACTGCTCCACGATACTGATGATGTGCAGGTACGCCGCCGCGTTCGTGGGGTTGAAACCCGCCAGGAACTTGTTGGTGTTGCTCATGCCGTCGCCCGTGTAGGAGGCGTCCCCGCCACTTAACGTGCCACTGAGGCCGTAGGACGACTGCCACGACGAGAATTGCGTCTGCACCGTCACGCTGTACGCCTGACTGCCCGTGCAGCTGTTGGCGTCCACCGCCGAGACTGTAAAGCTGAACCCGCCTGCCGCCGTGAGCGTACCGGAGAGCGTGCCCGCCGATGACAAAGTCAGGCCCGTGGGCTGCGTGCCCGACGTTACGGTGTAGGTGTACGGCGCAGTTCCACCGCTGGCCGTGATCGTCTGGCTGTACGCCGTGCCCACCGTCCCCCCCGGCAACGTCGACGGTGACAATGTGATCGTCGGACAAACCACGTTCAGCGTGTAGGCCGCGGCGCCCGTGCAGCTGTTGGCATCCACCGCTGAGACCGTAAAGCTGTACGAATTCGCCGCCGTGGGCGTACCGGAGAGTGTGCCCGCCGATGACAAAGTCAGGCCCGAGCCCGTCAACGACCCCGACGTTACGGTGTAGGTGTACGACGCAGTCCCACCGCTGGCCGTGATCGTCTGGCTGTACGCCGTGCCCACCGTTCCGGCCGACAACGCGCCGGCGGCTGGTGACAATGTGATCGTAGGGCAGGACACCGTGATCGTACCGTGATTGGTGCTGGTTCCGCTCGCGTTGGCCACAATCTGCGTCACCGCGTAAGAACCCGGATAGTTGTACGTATGGCTCGGGCTCTGCGACGTTGACGTGCCGGTATCACCAAACGTCCAGCTCCAACTCGTGGGCGAGCCGGTCGAGGTATCGTAAAAGTGCACGGTCAATGGCGCCGGCCCGCTGGCGGGATTGTTCGTGAAACTGGCCGCAAGCGTAGTCGCGCCGATGGGGATGGTATAATCCGCCACCGTCGGCAGGTGATCGCTGGCACCGGTGAGGTCCTCCAACAGCACGGCCGCAGTAAGACCAGTATGATTCGTCAGGGCCGGGTCCAGATCGTTCAGCGCGGTATTGCCACTGGTGTTCACGGTGGATCCGTAAGTGAACGAGCCGTTGTTGGCGAACACGTGATACGAGCCTGGAACGTACTGAAGGCCGCCGACCACATCATAATAAACGTTGCTCGTCATGATCTGAAAATCGTCCCGGTAGTCGCGGGCCGTGGCCTTCTCGCTTAACATGAACAAGATCTGCGTGCTGGTCGTGCTCACGCTCCAGTTGACCGCGCTTGACGCGGATGTGTACGGGCTCCACAGAATGTTGAGCGGATCGACTGCCTGGCCCTGTGGAGCATTGGCGACGTTTATTACGCTGTTCGAGCAGAGAGTCTGGTAGCCGGCTTCGCCACTGTTATCGTCGACATTGAAATCGCCCATATAGAGGACCCGGGCGTTGGCGGGCAAGTTGACATATACGTTACTACGGATGATCGTGGCCTCGCCCAAGCGAGCTTTGTCGTTGTTGCTGCCGGCACTCGCTTTGTAGTGGCTCACATAGATATAAAACTCATTATTCGTTCCTGCCGTTACACCGGCCGGCGCGAACTCGTACCGCATCGCCTCGCGATACTCGCCACTGCTGGACCCCAGTTGGCTTGTGCCGCCGGGCGGATCCACCGGGACGGAGGCGATTAGTTGCAACGTGTTGGTGTTGTATACCAAGGCGTTGGGCCCATTCCCACCGCTGGGGCTGCCGCCGCTTTCCGTTGCCTGATAGGTGCTCATCGCATAGCCGGCGGGCTGGTTCGTATAGCATAAATTATTATAGTACAAGTAGAAGGCATTCAACGCGTTTATGATCGGTTGGACGGTGGTCGTGTTACTGGTCGTCTCATTCAATGCGAGAATGTCGATCGGCTGGGCCGGATCGCCGTTTATGATCTCTTCTCCAATCCCTTCCAGCACACCGCCATTCGTCGTGGTTCCGCTACAACTGGTCGTGAAACTTCCGCCGGTGCCAGTGAAGGGAACGATCAGACCACACGTCGGAGTGGTGTAAGTAGTGTCTGCCTGGATGTTGTACTCAACGACACGGACTGTTCTGGTTGTTTGGGCGGAAGAAACCGCCGTAATGCCGCAAGCCACCAACAAAGCCATGCAGCCTACGACTTGGTAGGCCAGTGCTCTTCTCATATCAATTCCCTTTCCCGTGCGCATCGTGGCGCTTTGTTGCCCTCACTCACGCGCAACACCTGTTGTAACTATACACAAGTCGCCCCATAATGGCAAGTGAAAGTCATATGAAGCTTCACAAACAAATGGCCTCCGCAGCCACAACCGCCTGTCAATTTGCTATGAAATCAAGCCCTTCAACTCAAATTGCCTGCGTAATTGCGACACCAGCAGCCGCTCCGCTGCGCGCATCCGTCGGCGCTGAGGCCGTGTGAGGTCGTTGTACCCGTGGAGGTGGAGGATCCCGTGCACCACGTACAAGATGAGTTCTCGCGGCGTCGTCGTGTGGTATCGCCTGGCTTGTGTGACGGCGTGTTCCACCGAAATGATCAGTTCGCCTTGCTCTTCGCCGTAATCAAAACTCAAAATGTCCGTTGCGCCCGGCGTATCGTGGTATCGCGCGTTGAGCTTCGCGATTGCGACATCGTCGACCAGCACGATTCCGAGATGGAACTGCTTGTCGCCGACCAGTTCAAGGGCGTGTTCCGCGATCTCTGCCAGCCGATGCGTGTTGATTTTCAGCCGACGCTGGCGATTGGCAACCGCGACGCTCCCCCCCGTGCCGTCGGGGATCATGCCGTGTGCGGTTTGCCGTTGCCGTTCGCCGCCGATTCCTGGCGCCGGCGTTCCCGTTCCTCTTTGAACTTCGAATACGCGGAAATGATTTTCTGCACGAGTTCGTGGCGGACCACGTCGTGTTCGTCGAAGTAGACGATTTTCAGGCCGGGAATCTCCGTCAGAATGCCCTGGATTTCGATCAGGCCCGATATCTTGTGCCCGGGCAGGTCCACTTGTGTGATGTCGCCGGTGATCACCACCCTGGAATCGAACCCCATGCGCGTCAGGAACATCAACATCTGCTCGCTGGTCGTGTTCTGCGCTTCGTCCAGAATCACAAACGCGTTGTTCAACGTGCGCCCGCGCATGTACGCCAGCGGCGCGATCTCAATGACGCCCCGCTCCATATTCCGCTGGATTTCATCGGGATCCATCATGTCGTACAACGCGTCGTACAAGGGACGCAAATATGGACTGACCTTCTCTTCCAACGTTCCCGGCAGAAACCCGAGCGCCTCTCCTGCCTCGACCGCCGGTCGGCACAAAATAATCCGGCCCACGCGGTCGCTACGCAGCGCGTGCACCGCCATCGCCATTGCCAGGTACGTCTTGCCCGTGCCCGCAGGCCCGATGCCGATCACGATGTCGTTCTTGCGGATCGCTTCGAGGTACCGCTTCTGCCCCTGCGTCTTCGGGATAATCGGCCGCTTGCGCGTGGAAACATCCACCCGGCCTTCGTGCAGTTCCTGCATCTTCAGCGCCTCACCCCTCGAGATTGCGCTGACCGCCCGGCTGAATTCCTGCCGACGAATCACCGTGCCGTGGGCCGCGGCCTGTTGAAGCTCGGTAAACAGGGACTTCGCCCGCGCGATGTCCTCGGCGGACCCTTCGACGTTGATCCAACCGTCGCGGGCGGTAACCTTTAGATTGAGCAGGTCTTCAATGAGGCGAAGGTTCTTGGGCTCGCTGGCGTACAGCGACTGCGCTTGCCGCGCATTGTCGAAATGCAGAGTTTCGCTTGCCATGTGTCGCTAAAACGTCATTCCCTCAAGCGAGGAAAACATACTGCATGTGTCCACACTTCGCAATCCAAACACCCCGCGTCGCGTCCTAACTCTCCGGGATGCTCAGGACCTGATTCACGTAGATCTTGTTGGGGTTCTTGATCTTGTTCTTGTTGGCCCGATAGATGCGCGGCCACTTCAACGGATTGCCATAAACCTTGCCGGCAATCTTCCACAGCGAATCGCCCCTGCGCACCACGTACTTGGTCGGCTTCTCCGGCACCTCGACCTTCGGCGGCTCGCTCTCCACGATGGTCGGCGCTGCGGGCTCGGCCGGCGGCAACGGCGTAATCTGCTCGACGACCGGCTCGGCCTCCGCCGCGGGTCGCCCGACGATGTAGCCGCGATTGCCCCACTGGCCGCGGTCCACCCAGTAGTGGCGCCGCCAGTTCGGATAATGGTCCTTCACAAAATCCGCCCACTCCGGCTCCAACTCGGGCTTCTCCACCACGTCCATCCCCTTGAGAAACGCGCTCTTCTGCTCCTCGTTGACGGGTGTCATGCGTTTCCGCTGTGTCGCGCATCCATTGAACAACAGAACCGCACCCCCCATGATGGCAACTGACAAGAATATCCTTGCGAAAGTCTTCATAATATCAACGCCTTCCTCCTTGCATTACCACTTGGTGATAGCACCATACCCCATTACCGTCAACGCTTTTTGCCGACACAATTTTTGCCGCCGCTCTCATCTCTCTATGAAAGGGGGCAGCGTTCTTCCAATGTCCCCGCAGGCTATTCATCTGCTTTGGCCAACCAGAACTGTTTGACCTTCTCAAACTGCGCAATGCGCTTGGTGATCTTGGCGATTTCGCGCGGGTAGAAATCGAGCACGACGTCACAAAACTGGAGCATCCAAGCACAGCGGGTCGTAGATGACTCGATTTCGATGTGTTTCGCGTTGGCGATTTGAATTTGGCCCGTGCCCAATGCGCCAATGGTCAGGCAATCCCACTTGAGATGTTCGATCGGCACAAAGTGCACTTTGCTAACCTTCACCTGTATGCCTTGGACGGCATACTTGACGACAAGCAGCACGAAGTAGTTCGTGTCGTCCTCATAGAAGCGTGCCAGCCGATCCACGGAAGTCAAATTTGGCATGTTAAACGCCGTGGTTTCGCGGTGCGTCTTCACGTCCACGACGTAGTAGTTCCCGTACCTGTCCTTGAATGCTACGTCGGCCATGGCCCGTCGCGCAAAACTGGCCGAATACTCCGCGCAGTCCTCACCCAGAATCTGTTTGAATTGGTCTTCGATGATGGATTGGATGGCGTCACCCGCCGCACGGGTGCTTTCGACGGTGGCTTCCGAAAGGAAATCCGCCTGTTGGTTAAGCAATTTGAGAACCTTGTCTTCGATGGCGCATCTGGTTGCCGGAGTGAATAGAGCGGATTTCATCGTTTGTGTTTGTTCGTAGTCTTGTAGGGAATGCATCCCTCGAACAACACAGGTTGCGCGGACTCGCTCGCCTCCTGCTTGCGCGACTGGAGCGACAGAGTGTTTCGCTCCCAAAACACGCCGTCTGCGTGGCCTTGAATTGTCTTGTCGCGGCTCGCTAGGTCGATCCGCTTGGCGGCAAGGCAGGCATAATATTCATCTAACTCAATTCCAAAGAAGTGCCTGTTTAGCTTGCGAGCGACAGCGGCAGTCGTCCCAGAGCCGAGGAAGGGGTCAAACACCAGGTCTTGGGGGTGTGAGCTGGCTAGCACCAGCTTGGCGATGAGCTTCTCTGGCTTCTGCGTAGGGTGGTCGGTGTTCTCCAATCACCGCAAACGTATAACGAGCCTGTCCTTTTTAAGCACGGTAGCACTTGCGTAAACCATGACTCGAACCAGGCCTCGTACTCGTCCAAACTCATCTCACTGAATCCTTCTGAGCCGAACTTCTTGGTTAGGTTGTAAGGCGGGTCGAGAATTAACAGATCCGCAAACGCGTGAGGCAATTCTGAAAAGATCGCCGTTGCGTTCGCACAAAGAATTCTGTCCGCCAACCGTTCGATCTCGAAGGTAGTCGGCAACCGCAAGAGCTGCCTCGCGTACTGGCTCTGCTCCGCATCTGTCAGAGTCAGCGTTCGATTTCGCGTCGCACGCAGCTTAGTCGAGGAATCCACAGACAGAATTAAAGCCACAAAGCCAATCACATTCAAGACATTGCTTCAATTGACCTGAGCGACCTAGAGGACAGGTCACGCAAACCACGTGGCGGATGGGCCACGACAGCCGTACAATCTCTGAACACCACCTGCACAGAAGCATTGTCTCGCTAGATTCATATTAGGACACCCTCGGTTCTTAAAATAGGCTTCCGCTTGCCAGTTCGCGGGTTACAATGCCCCGAACGGAGGCGCTCATGGACCTGATTCTTCGCAACGCGCGCATACGCGGACACGACAAGAACGTTGACATCGCCGTCAACGACGGACTCATCACCAAAATCGCTCCCAAGATCACCACGCGTCCGCGACAAGTCATCGACTGCGCCGGCAAGCTCGTTTCCCCGCCGTTCACAGACATCCATGTTCACCTCGACGCCGTGCTGACTGTCGGGCAGCCGCGCTTCAATCAGACCGGCACGCTCATCGAAGGCATCGAGATCTGGGCCGAACGGAAAAAGACGCTCACATTCGACGATGTAAAACGCCGCGCCACGCTCGCCGTGAAATGGGAACTCGCCCACGGCGTCACCCGTATCCGCAGCCACGTTGATGTGTGCGATCCCGACCTCACCGCCGTGAAAACCCTGCTGGAAGTGAAAAAGGAATTCGCGGGGCTCGTGGATCTCCAACTCGTCGCGTTTCCGCAGGACGGCATCTACGCGTTCCCCAAGGGCGAGCGCCTCATGAAACAGGCCATGGAACTCGGTTGCGACATCGTCGGCGGCATTCCCCACCATGAAATGACCCGCGACGACGGTGTCGCCGACGTGAAATTTGCCTGCGACCTCGCCCAGCAATTCCAGGCAAAACTCGACCTGCACATCGACGAGACCGATGACCCCCACTCGCGCTTCACCGAGGTTCTCGCCGCCGAGACGATCAAGCGCGGTCTCAGCGGACGCGTCACCGCCAGCCACACGACTTCCATGCACAGTGTGGACAATGCGTACGCGTTCAAACTCATTCGCCTCATCAAACGCGCCGGCCTGCACATGGTCACCAATCCTTGCGACAACTCCGTGCTCCAAGGCCGATTCGATACGTACCCAAAACGCCGCGGCCACACGCGCGTCAAAGAACTCCTCGCGGCCGGTGTCAACGTCGGCATCGGCCACGATTCGATCATGGATCCGTGGTACCCGCTCGGCGTCGGCGATCCCGTGCAGGTCGCCTTCGTGTGGATTCACTACGGCCAAATGAGCGGCGCGACCGAAATCCCACAAGTCTGGGACATGATTACAACAAACCCCGCCCGCGCCTTCGGCGCCACCGACAAAACCTACGGCATCATCGTCGGCAATCCAGCCGATCTGGTCCTCCTCGATGCCGAAACCGAATTCGACGCCCTCCGCCGCATCGCCCCCCGCCTCCTCGTCATCCGCAACGGCCAAATCGTCGCCCGCACCACCCCCAGCGAAACTGTCCTCTGCCCGAAGGGCTGGAAGAAGGAAGCGATTGATTTCAGAATTTGAAGTGGAGCTATGACTAACAATTACCTAGCCAGAAAAACTCGGAAACTCGTTAAGCTCTTCAAATACCGACGCAAACAGGGATTCTCACCGCAGACTTTGTTGCAGGCGGGTGATTTCGTCGAAGCGCAAGACCTTAGGACGTGAGATCATTGATTACCTAGTAGCAAGCCTACTACTAATCCGGCGCTATACGCCGTGAACTTGGCAGCGGCGCGGCGTAGCCGGTGGTGAGAAACGCGCGCACTTCGGAGTCGAGCACGTACGGCGGATCAAGCTGCGGATCGCGTTCGGGCAACAACGTGTCCACATCCAGCCCTTCGTCGCGCAACGCCTGGCCGTAGCTCAACGGGTCCTGCGGGTCCTTCACTTTCAAATTCATGGCTCGCGCACACGCCACATAGACGTCGTCCACCGTCACGCATTGGCCCGGTTGCCAGCCGCGGAGCGGTTCGACGGCCAGTTTTGCCAACCTCTTCATGAAATCATCCGGCGTCGCCTTGTCCGTCATCTTCAAATCCATCACCCGCCCCAACATCATCGCAAATTGCTCGTGGTGCAGGCAGGTTTCCCGTGTGCGCACCACCGCGCGTCGAACCGGCGGAAGCCCCGCCGCTCTCGGCGTAATCTTGATATCGATGCTGCTGTTCGTAACGCCTGCGGGCGCCTCGTTGGTCGGCGCCGTCTTGAGAGTGACGCTGGTCGCACAACCCTCCGCCTCCACCAGCAGCTTCTCCGCGCGTGCGCAGCACAGCTTCACACTGCTGGCGTAACCATCCGCTGCCTCCGCCTCGTCCGACTTGACCGCCTTGTGAAGGTTCTTCTGCGCGCCGAGAGTCAATTCGAGCAACCCCTTGACTTTCAGCACGCGCGAGTGAACGCAATCGACGAGAGCAACCTGATCTGGTGGAGCGGCCTCTTCCAGCTTCACCGCCTCGTCGCGAATTTCCTGCAAGCGCAGAACGCACGTGTCGGCATCTTTCGCAGCGGTCGTGACGTCGTTGGTGGACAACTGCGCGCACGCCAGCCGGTGCCCGAGCACCATGGCGAGCGCGATCATCCCCACCAACCGTCGCGTTCTTCGCATGGCCCCGCAGTGTAGCGGGGCCATGAAAAAGCGCAAGCAGGTCGTGTGGCCGCTCCATTCGTGCCACAAGATTTTGAATGCGCCGGCCATGGTCGTGTCTAAGGGGCATACGTCGCCCATCGGCCTTTTTCGTTGAAACCCGCGAAATACATTCCTATACTGCCTTCATTGTGGCGTTGTGAAAAAACTTACGGCATTTCTTGTCTCTCTTCTGGTGTCGGCCGGCATGACATGGGCCAACGACGCTGATTCCATCCCGTTTGCCGTGGGCGAGAAGCTCACGTACCAGATTTTTTGGGGTCCCTTCGTTGTCGGACGCGCGACACTGGAGGTGGCGGGAATCGAACCGGTTGACGGACATAACTGCTATCATCTGGTCGCCAAGGCCAAGACCAGCGGGCTGATTGAACTATTGTTCCCGGTCGATAGCACCGCCGAAAGCTGGCTGGATTGCGACGGCCTGTTCTCGCGCCGATATCGCGAAGACCGTACCGAAGGCAAACACCATCGCAATACGGAGTCGCACTACGATTACGCCAGCAAGGAAACCGTCGTCACCAATCGTATCAACGGCAAGCAACACCACGTGCTGCTCGACCAACCGGTGCAGGATGTCATCTCGTCGCTCTACGTCGTGCGCACGAGGAGACTCATGCTGGATTCCGACCAGGTTTTCACCATTAGCGCCGATACCACAAATTACAACGTCACCATCCACCCCGACAAACGCAATTTGGTTTGGGTGAAACCCCTCGGTGACGTCCAGGCCTTGCGCGTCGAGCCCAACCCGACCCTCAGCGTCGTCTCCGCCAACAAGGGACGCATGTGGTTCTGGATCAGTGACGATGCCCGCCACTTACCGCTGCTCGTCAACTCCGATCTGAGGTTCGGCAGCGCGAAACTGGTCCTCTTCAGCGTCATCACCGGCCGCGTCCCCTCCGCCACAGCCAGTAAGAATGGCAGCGCATCCAATTTCGCGTCACCGATGGCATCGAATGCTGGCTCTTCCGAGCCCGCCCCCTGATATGGAATTTCCCCCGCTTCATTTTGACCGCGTGCGCACGTACCCGATTCGTGAGCGGCCCAACAAAGTTCATCTCAACGAGCTGGCGAGCGCCTGGAAGCCCGGCGGCAGCTTCGCCCAATTCTTCGAGTCACTTCCGCGCATCCTCGCCGGCAACGATTTCCGCGCGGTCGTTGACGCCACCGTCTCCGCGGTCCGCAATCGCCGGCCGGTCGTGGTGATGATGGGCGCGCACACCATCAAGTGCGGCCTGAACCCGATTTTCCTCGATCTCATGAAGCGCGGTGTCATCTCCGCGATCGCGTTCAACGGCGCGGGCGCCATCCACGACTTCGAGTTGGCCTACATCGGCGAGACCAGCGAAGACGTCCAGCGCGGGCTCGATGATGGCAGTTTTGGAATGATCGACGAGACCGGTCGCCTCATGAACCAGGCACTGGCCGACGGTGTGAAACAGGGGGTTGGGGCCGGCCGCGCGCTCGGTGAAGCCATCGTCACCGGTCAATTCCGCAACCGCGAGTTGAGCATCTTGCATCAAGGCGTTATCGGCAAGATTCCGGTCACCGTCCATATCGCCATCGGCACCGACATCATCCATCAGCACCCCACCACCGATGGCGGTGTGCTGGGCGAGGCCACCTATCTCGATTTTCAGAAGTTCGCGTCCGTGGTCGCTCAACTCGAAGGTGGTGTCGTCTTCAACATCGGCTCGGCGGTCATCATGCCTGAATTGTTCCTGAAAGCGCTCACCATCGCCCGCAACCTCGGCCACAAAGTGGAGAATTTCACCACCGTCACGTTCGATATGATCCATCAATATCGTTCCGCGGAGAACATCGTCCGCCGCCCCACGCACAAGGGCGGCCACGGTTACTACATCATCGGCCACCACGAATTGCTCGTGCCGCTCTGGGCCGCGGCCACAATCGAACAACTCAAATCAAATGAACGCTAAGCGCCTGCACCATATCCTCGCCGATTTCCCGCGACAACGCATCCTCGTCGTCGGCGATGTCATGCTCGATCGCTTTCTCTGGGGGAAAGTGTCACGGATCTCGCCCGAGGCGCCCGTGCCCGTCGTCGAAATCAACCGTGAATCACTCTTCCCCGGCGGCGCCGCCAATGTCGCACGCAACCTCCGTGCTTTGGGCTCGTCGGTCTTCATCCTCGGCGTATTGGGAGACGATAACACCGGCGAAGATCTGCGGGAATTGCTCGATCAGCAGGGTGTGAACACGGATGGATTGATCGTTGACCCCAACCGTCCGACAACCCTCAAGACCCGCATTGTCGCGCACGGCCAGCAGGTCGTGCGTTTCGACCGGGAAAAGTGCGCCGACCTGCCCCCCCAGATCGAGCGCAAGGTGTTGGAAAACTTTGAGTCACGCCTGGAGAGCGTTTCCGCCGTGATCTTCGAGGATTATGCCAAGGGCCTCTTGTCCCAGAGGCTGCTCAATGCCATGCAACGGCTGGCCCACCAGGCACGCAAGGTCACGGCGGCGGACCCGAATTCTCGCAGCCGACTCCGCTACTCCGGCTTGACGGCGGTTACACCCAATCGCTCCGAGGCGTTTGCCGCGGCCGGACTGCCACATGTCGAACCTGCGGAAGACATCCTGCGCGACGAAGCCCTCCTGCGCGTGGGACAAACGCTCTTGCGGATGTGGAAACCCCGCAACCTTCTGGTCACGCTCGGCGAAGATGGCATGTGCCTGTTTCGGCCTGATAAGAAACCGCATCACATTCCCACCGTCGCGCAGGAAGTGTTTGATGTGTCCGGCGCCGGCGATACGGTAATTGCCACCCTGGTGCTGGCGCTGGCGGTGAAGGCTGATGCGGTGGACGCGGCGGAAATGTCGAATCACGCCGCGGGTGTGGTGGTCGGCAAGGTCGGCACGGCGACGTGCTCGCCAGAAGAATTGATCGCCAGTTTCCTCCGAAACCGACGCTGAAGCCCGTTAGATGGGAATGGCGGGCTCGTTGACTTTCAGCCGTTCCAACTCCGGTCTCATGATTTTCTCGCGGCATTCCGGACAGATGCCGTGGGTGAACTGCGCCTCCGAGTGGTCGGAAATGTAGGTGTCCACCTGCTGCCAGTAATTCTGGTCGTTGCGAATTTGAATGCTGCGGACAGAATGGGGGTCAACGCTTGACTCTTGACATTTAAGGTTGGTTTGGACAAGATGCGGGACATGGCGCGTCCAATTCGTGTGGAGTTTGCGGGAGCGGTCTATCACGTGATGGCCCGCGGCAATGAGCGACGGGACGTCTTCCGCGATGACGAGGATCGACGGCGGTTTGTTGACACGCTCGCCGAAGCCGTCCCGCAGTTCGGGCTGCGGGTTCACGCCTACTGCCTGATGCCCAATCATTATCATCTACTGGTAGGTACACCCCGCGCCAATCTGAGTCGGGCGATGGGTTGGTTGCAGACCACGTACACCGCACGGTTCAACGCGCGTCATCGGCGCCAGGGGCACCTGTTCCAAGGGCGATTCAAGGCCCAATTGGTTGACGCCGACGAGTACGCGCGCTGGCTGGTGGAATATGTGCACCTGAATCCAGTGCGCCCGCGGCAGCGGGGACGGTCGATTCCCCCCGAACGGGCGGAGGAGTTGAGGCACTACCCGTGGAGCAGCCATGGGGACTACGCCGGCCTGCGCCGCTCGCCTCCGTCTTGGTTGTGCTTGGACTGGCTGGCCTATTGGGGACGAAGTCTGCGAGCGGCGCAGGCCGAATATCGCCAGGCGATCGCGCGCGCGTTCGGCCAACCCGTGCGCAATCCTTGGGACCGATTGCAGCGGGGGTTGGTACTGGGCGGAGAACGGCTGTATGACAAGGTGCGGCGACTAATCGACGAGAAAGGCGGTCCGGAGGAAGTGCGCTGGAGCGCCACCGAAGACGCAGCACAGATCCGCGAACGGGTACACGAACTGATGGCGGGGGAGACCGATGACCGAATCAAGATTTGGGCGCGCGTGTCCCTGGGAGGTGAACGCGGCGTCGACGTGGCGCGGGAGTGCGGCTATCGCGACGGCAGCGGCGTGCGTCAGGTCGTCAAACGATTGGAAATCGCCGCTCACAGCAACCGCTCCCTCCACGATCGATTGGAACAACTTCGTGAACTGTCAAGAGTCAAGCGTTGACCCCCTTGATAAACAAGACCATCGGAGCCATCACATACTGAGCGACGGAAACAAATATCGAACTTTACAGCCAAGATTCTTGGGCCCGGCACACATGAGCAGGGACGGGGAGATCGTCGACATCGAGGCAAAAGGAGCGCTGAAATGAATCCATATCCCATAGCAGCCAGAGTTGATTATGAGAACTATCGGCGACCAAGAATCGAGAAGAATGTGACTTGCCATGCGCCATCTAATGATGGTATACTTCTCGGCAGAGGTCGGGTACGTATGAAGGGAATGTTCAAAAACACCTCGCTAGGATGTGTCTTGTTTTTTAGCGTGTGGTCGCAGCACATATCCAGCTACGCGGACACAGTATTTTTGTCGACCTACAACGTGGACTCCATCCTGAATTTCAATTCAACCGGAATACAATCCACGTTCGCTACTGCCGCGAACGGCCTTAACTACCCAGCTGGGCTTGCGTTCGACGGCAGTGGTAATCTGTATGTCGCTAACACAGGCGGCGGCCTCCAAGGTAGCCCCTCGATTGAGAAGTTCAGCTCGAGCGGCACCGGGTCGGTTTTTACCACTTCAGGCTTGAGCTATCCTGCAGATCTTGCTTTCGACGAGAATGGCAATCTGTACGTCGCAAACGCAGGCAACAACACCGTAGAGGAATTCAACTCAAGTGGAACCGGATCGGTTTTCGCCACCGCTACCTCCGGCTTGGATAGCCCTTTCGGTCTGGCTTTCGACAGTAGCGGCAATCTCTACGTGGCGAATTATAGCAACACGATTCTAAAATTCACCCCAAGCGGAACCGGAACGGTTTTTGCCACTTCGGGTTTGGATAATCCTCAAGCCTTGGCGTTTGACAGCAGTGGCAACCTCTACGTCGCGAACTACGGCAACAACACCATCGAGAAGTTCAATGCGAGCGGCATAGGCTCGACCTTCGCCTCGTACTCCACGAACGGGTTGGCGCAGTACCTTCAGGGACCAATTGGTCTCGCTTTCGACAGCAGCGGCGACCTGTTTGTCGCAGACCACCTGTCCGAGTCGATTCTCGAAATCGATCCTGCGGGGAACATGTCTCTATTCGCATCGGGACTGTCCGCGGCGGATTATCTTGCCATCGAGATTCCCGAGCCGTCCTCTCTTCTCCTCCTCGGCCTCGGCCTCGGTCTTTCCGCTTTCCGCTTATCCCGAATTCGACGAGGGGCTTGTCCCGAGCTGCGAGGGGCCCTCGCCCTCTCCCACCGAGTGGCGTTGCTGCATCCTCGCTCACGCCATCGCCGCCGCCGCTGACGATGGCGGTCAGTTGGGAACGGCGGGCTCGTTGACTTTCAGCCGTTCCAACTCCGGTCTCACGATTTTCTCGCGGCATTCCGGACAGATCCCGTGGGTGAACTGCGCTTCCGAGTGGTCGGCAATGTAGGTGTCCACCTGCTGCCAGTAGTTCTGGTCGTTGCGGATTTTTTTGCAGTAGCAACAGATGGGCAACAATCCCTGCAACAGTTTGACATTGGCCAGCGCGAGTTCCAGCTCTTTGACGCGGGCGGCCAGTTCCGCTTGCAGACGGAGAATGCGTTCGCCGACATTGATCCGGGCCTTCAATTCCGAGCGATCGAACGGCTTGATAATATAATCGTCCGCTCCCGCCGTAAGTCCCTGGACAATGTCTTCCTTGCGGCCCTTGGCGGTGAGCAGAATGATGTACAGCAGCCGGTCTGTTCCCAGGCTCCGTGCCCGATGGCACACTTCCGCGCCATCCATGCCCGGCATCATCCAGTCCAGGACCGCCAACGACGGCGCGTCGGGCTGGCTCAGCGCGTCGAAGGCCTGTATCCCATCCGTGGTGCTGATGACCTCGTAACCCCATTTGGTGAGGGTGGTCTCCAACAGATGGCGCGACACCACGTCGTCTTCGGCAATCAGGATTCGCACACCGCACCCTCTTTCCGATACTTAGAAAGCGCCTTTGTCAGTCGCGTGACTTCCTCCCGCAATTCGGCGGCGACAACGTCGGCCCCGCCGAACTCGCCACGGGCCCCCATGCCCTCCAGGCGTTGGGCAACGGCTCGCGAGGGCCCGGCGCTAAAGGCGGCGGCTGACCCTTTCAACGAGTGCGCCGACCTTTCCAAAAGTTTTGCGTCACGCCCGGCAATGGACTCGTGAATCTGGTTGAGTAACTGGACCGACTCGGTCGTGAACAATCCCGCCAGTTCGCTGAAAAGTTCTGTGTCACCGTCGAGCATGGCCAGGGCCGCCTCGTAATCGAAGACCTTGACGCTCGCCGCGGGCGCTGCGTCATCCTCGGGAAGTTTTTCTGGCACGCTGGCCACCAGCGACGGGTTTGGCACCACGCTGTCGATCGTCTCAAACAACACCGTGGCCTGTATGGGTTTCGACACGTAGGCGTCCATCCCGGCTTCCAGGCATCGCTCACGGTCCCCCTTCAACGCGTGGGCGGTCATCGCAATCACCGGAACGTGTTGGCCGGTTGACTTCTCGCGGTCGCGAATGCGGGCCGTGGCCTCGAACCCGCCCATCTCAGGCATCTGCACGTCCATGAGGACCACGTCAAACGTTTCCCGCTCCAACGCGCCGAGGGCTTCGACGCCGTTGTTGACCGCCACCAGTGTGTGCCCGTGTTTTTCCATCAACTTGGCGACCAACCGCTGGTTGACAGGGTTGTCCTCCGCCAGCAGCACTCGCAACTTGCGAGATGCACCCGCCTCGGATGGGCTGGCTGCCGCCGGTTGTGCAACCGGCTCGCCCTGGTTCCCCACCGCTGTCGCGATGGCATCGAAAAGTTCCGATTGCTTGACCGGCTTGGTCAGGTAACCCGCCAGTCCCATTTCCCGGCATCGCGAAGCAACGCTGGCCCGGCCCGTCGAGGACACCATGATCAACTTCGTTGAAGCCAGGTCCGGGTCCTGGCGAATCCGTTCGGCCAGACCGAACCCGTCCGTCTCGGGCATCAGGCAATCCAACAAGACCACCTGGAATGGTTCTCCACGAGCGTGGGCCTTCTTCATTCCCGTAAATGCGGCTGCCGCGCTACTGGTGATCACCGGCTTCGCGTGCCAGTGGCGCAGGATCTCTTCCGATATGCGACGATTGGTGGCATTATCGTCAACCACCAACACCGGGAGACCTTCCAGGTCGGCCTGTTGCGTGGGCAACTTCGGCGCAAGATTCTTCGAGAGGCTCATCTGCGCCGTGAAATGAAACGTGCTGCCCTTACCCACTTCGCTTTCCACCCAGATCCTGCCGCCCATCATCTTGACCAACTGAGAGGAGATGGCCAGACCCAGACCGGTGCCGCCGTACTTGCGCGTGGTCGAACCGTCGGCTTGCGCGAACGCTTCGAAGATCACACCCTGCTTGTCCTCGGGTATGCCAATGCCCGTATCGCTGACGGCAAAATGCAGGCAGAGATTGTCTCCTTGCGGCTGTCCATCGACTGCGACCTGGATAACGACCTCACCCCGTTCGGTAAATTTGATCGCGTTGCCGATGAGATTGACGATGATTTGACGCAGGCGGACCGGGTCGCCGACCAGTTCGTCCGGTACGTCCGGGAGAACGCGCGCCGCCAACTCGAGGCCTTTCTGGTGAGCGCGAATCGCCAGGGTCTTGAGCGTGTCCCCCAGATTGTCGCGCAAACGGAAGTCAATGGGATCGAGATCGAGCTTGCCGGCCTCGATTTTGGAGAAGTCCAGGATATCATTGATCAACTGGAGCAACGTGTCCGCGGAGAGCTTGACGGTATTGAGGTATTCCCGCTGATCGGGTGACAGCTGGGTGTCCAACGCCAGATCGGCCATCCCGATGATACCGTTCATCGGCGTGCGAATCTCATGGCTCATGTTCGCCAGGAACTCGCTCTTGGCGTGGGTGGCGGACTCCGCCTTTTCCTTCGCGCTCCGCAACGCTTCGTCCTGCTGCTCGATTTGCTGGAGCATCTCGTTGAACTCTTCGGCCAACAAACCGATTTCATCGCCGGAGGATTTGACGGCGCGCACCGAGTAATCGCGCGTGTCGGAAACTGTTCGCGCCGACCGGACGAGATCCAGGATCGGCCCTGAGATGAACCGTTGCAAGCGGGAGGAGAGCAGCAGCGACACCAGCCACGAGAGCAGCAAGATGATTGCGACAATCCGCAATTCTTCCACGAAGCGGTCCGTGAGCCAGCGAAAATCGGCACGAATGAACACGGTGCCCGCCTTCTTTCCTTGCAGAAGAATCGGCTGATACACCACCAGGTGACCGCCTTCGATGCGGTCAATGTCGTCTCCCAACAACTCGGGTACTTCGCGCTGTGGTTTGACATCGTCGCGGGCGTACTTGATCACCAGCTTGCCATCCTTGCTGTACACGCACGCAAGGGCGATGGAATGCTGCTTGCCCGCCCAGGAGTTCACTTCCTTGACCACCTCGGCATCGGAAAGGTCGCGCCCCGCGGCCTGTTCTTCCTCGATCATTTCCGTGAGCACCGACAGGTCGCGGCTCATTTGGTGGCGATAGTTGATCATCTCGTACAGCCCAAATGCAAAGCACGCCAGAATCACGGCCACCGTGCTGGTGAGCATGCTGATCCACATCAGCTTCCCGCGAATCGACCTGTCAGTGATCAAACCCATCGTTGTAATTTCCTTCCGCTGGACTCCCCACAGCCCCACGCATCTCCTCCGCCCAACTTACTGAGGCCGCCGTGGTTCCAATGGCAACCCATGTGGCCGTTAACCAAGCAACGGGGATGCCCTCCGCCTCGAAACCTCAGCTTTGTCGCAAAATCGCGCAATGCGGGTGCGCCGCCTCCGCGTACAATCCTGAACATTCTTGCCATCGAAATCCGAGCCCCGCCGGCCATGGGGCGTTACGCCAACGACGCGTTCGTGGCGGTCTCGCCCACTCGCGGGACATGCCGATCAATGCACTCCACCACTTTCGTGATACTCGCGGGCTTCGCAAGAAACTCGTAGCCCCCGCGCAACACCGATTGAGCCGTGGCTTCCTGTCCGGAAACCAGAGACGTCAGGAAAACGATCGGCGTTGATCGTAATGTTGGATCGCTGTGAATGCGAAACGCGACATCACCGCCATCCGCGCCAGGCATGCATATATCGAGCAAAATCACGCCGGGTCTGAATTCACGCGCGGTAGAGGCAGCGCGGGTCGCCACATTCTCGACGATGACCTGAAACGAACCCGTCTTCTCCAGACCCATCGCGAGAAGCCGGCTCGCGGCAATATCGTCGTCCACAATCAGAACTTTTGTCTTGCTCATGAAGCATCCGTCCTTCGGCGCTCCAAGGAGCAGCTTGCGTTCCACCTATCCGAAGCGGACCATGGTCGGGCCAGGCTTGGTAAGCGGAGGTGTTGGCGCCATGACACGCGCAATGGCTTGTCGCAACGTCATTTGGGTGATTGGTTTACGGAGAATCAGGTCAGGCTGATGGGCCGCATCGGCTCCCTCCACGGGCATGTCGGCAAACCCGGTGATCATTATCACGGGGGTTTGGGGGGACTTCTGCTTGATCGCCGCCGTCAACTGGTCGCCGTTCATTTCCGGCATCGCTCGATCCACGACCACGACGTCATAGCCCCATTGCGCAAACCGGTCCAGGGCTTCCCGGCCATCCGCCGCAGCCTCGACAAAGTGCCCATCGCCCCGCAAATACTCCGCCTCAATGTCACGGACCTGGGGTTCGTCCTCTGCCAGCAGCACGCGCAACGGACGCGCCGGCGCCGCGCTGTTGGTCACCAGTTCCCCGCCTTCTGCTTGCGGTATCGGAAGTCGAATGACGACGACCGTTCCCTTGCCGGGTTCGCTCTGGACATCGATCGAACCTCCGTGACGCTGTACGATTCCGTAGACGATCGCCAGGCCGAGACCCGTGCCCCGTTCTCCCTTTGTGGTGAAGAACGGCTCGAAACAGCGCTGACGGACTTCCTCGGTCATACCCCGTCCCGTGTCCCGCACCTGGATGACCACCGAATTATCTTCGGCGCCGGTCGCCACCGTGATCGTACCTCCCTGGGGCATCGCGTCGACGGCGTTGAACAGCAGGTTGATCACCGATTCGCGCAGATCGGACTCGCTTCCGCGGATCGGTGGTACATCCTTCAGCTCGGTCTCCACCACCACCGTCGCGCCGCTGGCCATCATCTGGTCCTTCCACTTCGGCTGGGTCAACACGATGGCCTGGGTAACGGTCTCATTGACGTCGACGGCCTGATAAACGTCTGACTCCTTCCGATGGCGATAGAACTCGCGCAGGCGATTGACGATGCTCACGGCCTCTTGCGCCGCGGCACTCGTCATCTGGATGTATTTCTTGACCTTGTCCTTGTCGTTGAGGTTCTCCGGCCAGGCCAGCAACAGCTCGTTAAACCCCAAAATCTTCGCCAAAACGTTGTTGAAATCGTGCGCGACGCCACTCGCCATCTGCGCCAGGGCCCGCAACCGTTCCTGTTGCACAATCTGCTTTTGAGTTTCGCGCAGTTCCGCCACCGTGCTGGCCAGTTGACGCGTGCTCTCGCGGAGAGATTGCTCTGTCCGTTTACGGGCGGTGATGTCGTGCACACAGAGCAGAAGCACGGCGCCCTTTGGACAATGGACCAAGCTCGCGTTTCCTTCACACAGGAATTCGCCGCCGTCGGGACGCAGGAACTGAAGCTCCCGGCCCGCTTCGTTCACCGCCGCCTCCGCCGCCACCCCGTCCACACGCGCGAGCGCCGGCAGCAACCCGGGACATAAGTCAATAAATGGCCGACCGATCAGTTCGCCGGCGTCCCGGCCACTCAAGCGGAACGCGGCCTGATTGGCCTGCAAAACGCCCAGCGTATGGGGGTCGAGCAGAAAGATCGCGTCACCGGAAGAATCAAACAACGCATGGTAGTCGTGCTCGGACAGATTCACGTTGTCCTCGACCACCATGCCCACCACGATCAGCAACGCCAGAATCGCCGAGGTCAGGTACGCCACGGCCATTAACACTTGCGAACCGCTCGCCAACGGGAAACCGACCAGGTGCACGCCCCACAGGAAGAACCCGACGCCGAGAATCACGCTACCCCGGGACCGCCGACGGGCGCGGATGTACAGGACGCCCGTATATACACCCGCTCCGGCCAATAACAGGAACACCGGCACCGTAAGCCACAGCCCGCCTTGAACACGATACGCCGCGAAATAGCTCCAGATGATAATCAGCACCGTCGCCAGCACAAGTTCGCGCTGGTCGCGCTTCGCTCCTGAGAGTTGAAAACTGCCCCAAAACATGAACAGCGCGCTGATGCCGATACATGCCCGGGACGCCATCAGCAGAACTGGCGTGCGCGGGGATTCCTCCAACCCAATCGATGCCGCCAGGTACACCGAGTAAAACATCCATGCGACCGTCCAGAGGCTGAGATGAGTGCGCCGGGTCGAGTAGTTCATGTAGGTGAACAACCCAATGACCATCCAGACGGTGATCAGTGCCAATACCAGCGCCGACCTGATCCATTCGGGGGGAAAAGAGAGAACGGACTGATCCAGCAAATTCAAGTACGGCATGTTTGTCATGACTCGGTCCCTGTGCTGCCAACAGGCCCTGACGCCTGGTCATCCAGTACTTCACGCACTCTCTGTGCCAGAACTTCGGGCGTAAATGGCTTTTCCAGTGAGGCAATTCGAGACCCGACACGATCTCTTGCATCCTGGCGTTCACCAAACGTCCATCCCTGCCATCAAATCCAGAAGGCCGGCTGTCCTAAATAAATGCAATAACCGTGCCACCAAGGTCTTGGCCGTGCCTTGACTTGGAGCCGTGCTTTCGCCATAGTCCGCCCTTGCCATGACGGAGAAAAAACCAGCGCCACCGCCCTTGATGGAAAAGATCGTCGCCCTGTGCAAGCGACGCGGGTTCATCTTCCAATCCAGCGAGATCTACGGCGGTATCAACGGGTTCTGGGATTACGGCCCGCTCGGCGCGGAGTTGAAGAAGAACATCCGCGATTACTGGTGGAATGAAATGGTGCGTGGCCGCGATGACGTTGTGGGCATTGAGACGTCGATCATCATGCACCCCAAGGTCTGGGAAGCTTCCGGACACGTCGGCGGGTTCACTGATCCGATGGTGGACTGCAAATCTTCCAAACAACGGTTCCGCGCCGATGAAATCTATTTTTCCGCCGTGATCGTTGACGGCAAGGTCGTGGGCTACGTCAGCATGCTCGAAAGCGAGCGGACAACCGAGGACTTGCAGGCGAAGGCCGAAGCCTTCAAACGGAAGAGGGCCATTCAGGGGAAACTCGAGCCGGTCCAGCCGCGCGACTTCACGCAGGCCACGCCCGAAGAAATCCCGTTGGTTCCCTCGCCCGCCACCGGCGAGCCCGGCAGTCTCACGCCCGCGCGCAATTTCAACATGATGTTCGAGACCTACGTGGGCGCGTTGCGCGAAGAGTCGGAAAAAACCTATCTGCGTCCCGAAACCGCGCAGGGCATGTTCGCCGACTTCAAGGCGGTGCTCGATACGGGACGCGTGAAAATCCCCTTTGGCATCGCGCAGATCGGCAAATCGTTTCGCAACGAGATTACCCCGCGCAATTTCACGTTCCGCAGCCGTGAGTTCGAGCAGATGGAGATGGAGTTCTTCATCAGCGACGACGACGACTGGGCGAAGTGGCACCGTTACTGGATCGATTGGTGTCGCAACTGGCTGCTTTCGGTCGGGCTTCCCGCCTCGCACATTACCGAGTACAACCACGCCAAGGAAAAACTGGCGTTCTACTCGAAAGGCACGACCGATCTCATGTTCCAATACCCATTTGGCGTGCAGGAACTGTGGGGGATTGCCGCCCGTGGTTGTTACGACCTTTCCCAACACGCCAAATTCAGCGGACAGCCGTTGGAGTACTTTGACGAGGAGAAAAAGCGCAAATACGTCCCGCATGTGATCGAGCCGGCCGTCGGCGTGGACCGAATCGCCCTCGCCATTCTGTGTACCGCGTACCAGGAAGAGACAACGACCGACGAGAAAGGTCAGACCGAAACGCGCATCGTGATGCGGTTCGCCCCGCGCATCGCGCCGGTGAAAGTCGCCGTGTTCCCGCTGCTGCGCAACAAGCCGCCGCTGGTCGAGAAAGCGAAAGAAGTATTCAAGCTTCTCCAGCCGCATTTTACGACGGAATGGGATGACCGCGGCAATATCGGCAAACGCTACCGCTATCAGGACGAACAGGGCACGCCGTGGTGCGTCACCATCGATTTCGACACCCTCGGCGAAAAGGGCCCGGAATTAAAGGATACCGTCACCCTCCGCGACCGCGACACCATGAAGCAGGAACGGGTGAAAATCGCCGACCTCGTGCCACTGATTACCGGTAAGCTGCGCGGTTGATGTCGACGGTCAAGTTTACCCTTGCGAAGCCACCTCTCTTTGGCTATTGTACACCCCTCCTAAAAAGCAAAGGGAATTATCATCATGTCTCGACGTTGTGAAATTTGTGGCAAGGGCGGCGTGCCCGGGAATCATATCCTGCGCCGCGGTCAGGCAAAGAAAACGGGCGGTATCGGCCAGCACATCACCGCCGTGACCCCGCGTCTGTTCAAGCCGAACCTGCAGGTCGTTCACGCCGTTGTGGATGGCGTTCGTCGCAAGGTCAAAGCCTGCACCAATTGCATCAAGAGCGGCCGCATTGCCAAAGCAGCCTAGTCCGCTGGCGAGTGGACGTCCCTTACCTTCAACTGCACGCTTTCCACGCCGCGGAATTCGTTCAGTTCGGGCGTGAACGCCACATCGAATTTGCCCTTGGGCAACTCGAAATCGCCCCGGCCCCACCAGATCGCCTGCGCGGTCGTATCGCCATCCGTCACGTTGAAGCGCAAGTGATTCTTGCCCACCACCCGCGGCGCGCCGCGTGACTGCACGCCCTCGACGGCAAACACGGGCGTCGGATTCTCCGGGCCACACGGCTCCAATCGCGCCAGTTGCTCGAAAAAGTCCGCGTCCAAATCGTCGAGCGCAACGACCGCGTCGATTTTCACGCGCTGGCGCCGGTCGTCGTCTTTCAGCGTCTTCGCGGCGAACTCATTGAGTTTCTGCCGCAATGGATCGATGTTGCCGGCCTTCACACTGAGCCCCGCGGCCATCTCGTGACCGCCGAACCGCTCGAGCAACGACCCGCAATGGCGCAGCGCGTCGACAATCGAGAATCCCGTGACGCTCCGACACGATCCCTTCCCCAGTTTGTCCTCGATGCCGATCACGACCGTGGGTTTGTAGAATTCCTGCTGGACGCGCGACGCCACGATGCCGATGACACCGACGTGCCAGCCTTCCCTGGCCAGCACGAGCACCCGGTCTTGCACCTGCGCGCGCGCCATGGCCATGGCCTCATCCACCATCCGTTCCTCGATGCGTTGGCGCTCGGCATTGTGATTGTCAAGCAGGGTCGCCAGTTCCTTCGCGCGCGATGGGTCGTCGGTGAGCAACAATTCCAACGCAGCCATCGCGTCGGCGAGCCGGCCAGCCGCGTTCAGGCGCGGAGCGATACGAAACCCGATGTGGTACGGGCTCACCTCATCCGGCACGCCGGCCACGTCCATCAAGGCGCGCAGCCCGATTTTCTGCGTGTGCGGGAGACGTTCCAGCCCCGCCTTCACCAGAATGCGGTTTTCCCCGATCAGCGGCACGACGTCGGCCACGGTGCCGACCGCGACGAGGTCGAGGTGTTCGCGCAAATCGATCTGCTCGGAGAGTCGCCGGTCGCGTTTCAACAGCGCATGCGCCAGCTTGAACGATACCCCCACGCTGGCCAAGGGGGTTGTAGCCGCGAAACTATTTCGCGGCGACTCTCCCCCTCCGCGAATACGATTCGCGGCCACAATTTTCGGATTCACCAGCGCCACACAATCCGGCAGTTTCTCCGCCGGTTCGTGATGGTCGAGCACGATTGTATCGACCTTGCGTTTCTTGAGGTCCGCGATCTCGGGCACCGAACTGGTTCCGCAATCCACCGCCAGGAGCAACTGCGGCTGGTGCTCCTTTAAACAGCGCGCAATGCCGTCCTGGGTCAGACCGTAGCCTTCATCCATGCGATGCGGCAGGAAATTCGTGACGGTCGCGCCCGCCGCCCGCAAGACAAGCTGCAGCAACGCGCTCGACGTGACGCCGTCCACGTCGTAATCGCCGTAGATCGTGACGCGCTCTTTGTTTTCGATCGCCAGCAGAATCCGGTCGACGGCCGCCGCCATCTCGGGCAAATCGAAGGGATTGCCAAGCTGACGAAGTTGCGGATTGAGGAATTGTGACGCCTTGTCGGCATCGCCATACCCACGATTGATGAGAACCTGTGCCAGCGCCACCGCGAGGTGTAATTCACCAGCCAGCGCTTCTGCCAGCGCTGGCTCGGGTTTCGCGATGACCCAGCGCTTCGTCACGAAACAGCCCTATGCTTTGGCCGGCTGCGGCTTCTTCTCGACGGCGCGGCTTGCTTTGGCGGCTTCCTGCCGATGGAACCACAGCACCACCGGGCTGGCGATGTAGATCGACGAATACGTCCCCGTCAGCACGCCCACCACGAAGCAGAACGCAAAATCATTCAGCACCCGTCCGCCGAACCCGTACAGCGCGATCGCGCACAGGAATACCGTGCCCGCCGTCAGGATCGTTCGCGACAACGTCTCGTTCACGCTGCGGTTGATCAGGTCGAAATAGTTGAGGCGCCCGCCGGTGAGTTTCCGGTTTTCGCGGATCCGGTCAAACACGACAATGGTGTCGTTGATCGAATAACCAATCAACGTCAGCACGGCTGCCACCACCGGCATCGAGAACGTCCGATGCGGCCACGGCCAGAGGCAGAACAATCCCACCGTCATCAGCACGTCGTGGATCAACGAGACCAGCGCCCCCAGCCCATACGAGATTTCCCCGAAACGCAAGCCGATGTACAACATGATGGCGATCAGCGACCACGCCACCGCCCACAACGCCTGCTTGACCAGTTCCTTGCCGACAACGGCCCCGACCTGCTCGTGGCTGAGAGTTCTAAACTGGGCCTCGGGATACTTGTCCTTGAGGAGCTTGACCACTTCGTCCGTCTTGCCCTCGGGCAATCGCAGCGCCAAGACATCGCCGCCGCCGGTCATGTCGTGTTCGTACTGGATGTAGGCCTCTTCGAAATGGTTTTGTTCCAACGTGTGACGGATATCGTCGGCATCGACGCGGTGGGCCGGAGTGAATCCCAGCGTCGCCGTATCGCCGCCCTTGAAATCGATTCCATACACTTCACCCGCGCCAACGTCGCCACCGCCCCGGTGGAAGAACATGGCCATGCCGGCGATGATTAGCGCCCAAGAAAGCGCAAACGCCACCTTCCACACTCCGAGAAAATTGATATGCGGCAGGTGACGGAACACGTGCAGCATCTGGAACGATTTCATCCAACCCTTCGCCACCAGCCAGTCAAAGACGAGCCGTGTCACGAACACGCCGGAGAACAGGTTGGCCAACAAACCGATGATGAGGGTGACGCCGAACCCCTTCACGGGACCGCTCCCCATCGTAACCAGGATGACGCCGGTGAGGATGGCCGTGAAGTGCGCGTCGAAGATGACGCGAAACGCCCGCGTGTACGCCGCCGCAATCGCGGCGCGCAAGCCCTTGTTCGCGGCCAGCTCCTCGCGCACGCGTTCGTAAATCAGCACGTTGGTGTCCACCGCCATTCCAATGGTCAGCACGACACCCGCAATTCCTGGCAGCGTCAGGGTAAATCCAAACATCGCGAGCGTGCCGATCGTGATCAGGATGTTCATCAGCAGCGCCGTGTTGGCGACCATGCCCGCCCCCAGATAGTAGACCGCCATGAAGATGATGACCGCCACTGCTCCAATCACCGCCGCGCGAACACCGCTCGCAATCGAGTCTCGGCCCAACGTCGGATCCACACTGCGCGTTTCCATCACGTGCACGGGAGCCTGAAGCGGGTTCTCGAGCACGCTGGCCAGTCGCTGCGCTTCGTCCAGTGGAAACCCGCCCTGACGGCTAATCTGGCAGCGGCCACCCGAGATGGGTTCGTTGATGCGCGGCGCCGAATAGAGGTCGCCATCGAGCACGATGGCCAGGAAACGGTCCACGTTTGCCGTCGTAATCCGCTCAAAAATCTTGGCTCCCTCGTCATCGAATTCCATGCCCACCTGCGGGGCGCCTGTCATCTGGTCATACTGCGCGTAGGCGCGACGGACGTATTTGCCGGTCATCTCGGGTCGCTTCTTCACGAAAAAGGTGCTGGTGATTTCGCGCCCGCCTTCGTGTTCCTTGATGGTCATCTTCTGGTAGCCCGGCGGCACGGTGAAGCGCGGGTCGCTCACCGATTGGGAGACGAGCGTTGCGTTGTCGGGATGCACCAACCGAAACTCCAGAAACGCCGTCTTCTCGATTCGGCGGCGGGCTTCTTCGCGGTCGGCTTCCTTGAGCCCCGGCAGTTCGACCAGAATCCGGTCTTCGCCGACGCGCTGGAGAAGCGGCTCGGCCACATGAAACTGGTCGATACGCTTGCGGAGCACCTCGATGGCCTGTTGGACGGCGGTGGCCCGCCCAGCCGAGTCAATCCCCGAGACGTCCATCTTCAGCAGGAACGATGTCCCGCCCCTCAAGTCGAGTCCGAGTTTGATACCGTACTGGGAGATCGCCCAAGCTGATACCAACAGGACGGCGGCGACCAACGTACACTTCCAACCAAATTGTTTATTCATAAGGCTACGATTATTTTGGAGATGGCGCGGGGGCTTCGACCTCCGCGGACTTCTGGACGACCGAGCCGACCGCGCTTTTCAGCACTTCCACTTTGACGTTGTCCGCGATCTTGACCATCAGCGTCTTCTCTTTGACGTTGGTGACGATTCCGAAAATGCCGCTGCTCAACAACACTTTGTCGCCTGTCTTGACGTTCTTGATCAGGTTTTCCTGATCCTTGCGCTGCTTCTGCTGCGGGCGAATCAGCAGGAAATAAAACATCACACCGAGAATCCCGAACGTGACGATCATCTGCAGCATCGCCGCCTTCGGGTCCTGTTCGGTTCCCGCCGGCTGTCCAAACATCGCCAACAATTCAAACGCTCTCATCTACTCCGATTCCTTCCGTGTATACTGACGTAAACTCCCGTCGAAAATCTTCAAATACTCCCGCCGCAATCGCTTCCCGCGCGCGGCGCAAGGTGCTCAGGTACAGGTGCAGGTTGTGCCACGTCATCAGCCGCAACCCGAGGATCTCGTTCGTGCGAAACAGGTGGCGAACATACGCGCGCGTGAAGTGCCGGCACGCGTAACATTCGCATCCCCCTTCCATCGGCCCGAAGTCGTCGCGATACTGCGCGTTCTTGATCGCATACGTACCCCGCGCCGTGAAAATCGTCCCGTTGCGCGCCACGCGCGTCGGCAGCACGCAATCAAACATGTCCACCCCCCGCGCGATCATATCCAGAATCTGCGGCGGGGTACCGACCCCCATCAAATAGCGCGGCTTGTCCTGCGGCAGGAACGGCGCGGCCATTTCGACCTGCCGCCTCATCTCCGCCGGCGGTTCACCCACGCTGACGCCGCCGATGGCGTATCCATCGAATTCCATCGCCGCCAGTTCGCGCGCGCTTCGTTCCCGTAAATCGGGATACACGCTTCCCTGCACAATTCCAAAGAGCAATTGGCCGTCGGATAATTTCTGCTCTCGACAGCGGGCCGCCCACTGTAATGTCAGCTCCAAGCTACTGCAAGCGTATTCTCGGTCGCAGGGCCAATGCGGGCACTCGTCGAACGCCATCACAACATCGCTGCCCAGAGCCACTTGCGCCGCCATCGACTCGCGCGGCCCGAGAAACAAGGTCGCGCCGTCCACATGCGACTGGAACTCGACCCCCTCCTTGGAAATCTTCCGCAGCTTCGCCAACGAAAAAACCTGATACCCACCGCTGTCGGTCAAAATCGGCCCGTCCCATCCCATGAACTTGTGCAAGCCGCCCGCCTTGGCGATCAGTTCGGCACCCGGACGAATCACCAGATGATACGTATTGCTGAGAATGATCTGCGCCTTGAGTTCACGGAGTTCGTCCGGCGTCATGCACTTGACCGTCGCCTGCGTGCCCACGGGCATGAAAATCGGCGTCTCGACAATCCCGTGCGCGGTATGCAACCGACCCGCGCGCGCCGCCGTCCTGGCGTCCTGGGTTAAGAGTTCGAAAGTACCGGTCATCACGCCTTGTTCAATTCCCGCTCATACGTCTCGCGGTCGTCGATATCGATCAACACGCCCTCGTCTTCGACGACCAGTCGCGCGATATCATCGGCGTGTTTCGCGTAAAAATGCTTGAGGGTCATCGACTCGTCCATTGCCAGAATCTCATTTGCATACTCCGCGCGCAACAACGGCGGGTGCCCCTGTCGTCCGTTGTACGACGGAATCAGAATCTTGTGCCGTCCCTTTTCGAATTTCTCGATGAGGATCTCGACCGTCTCGCGTTTCAATCGTGGCTGGTCGCAGACGGCGAGCATCACAACCCTGGTTTTTTTCGGAAGCTCCCGGAGTCCCGCCTGCATCGATGTGAACATGCCCAGCGGATACCGGTCATTCTTCACAATCTTGCACGATGTGTGCGCAATTTTCGCGGCGATCTCATCGGCTTTGTAACCAAGTACAACGCGGATTTCATCCACTCGCGGCGACCGAAAGGCATCGATCACGCATTCGAGCATCGTCTTGCCGGCAAAGGGGAGAAGCTGCTTGGGTTGGCCCATGCGCCGCGATTCGCCCGCCGCCAGGATGATCGCGACGTTCATTCGACTTCGTCAGCGGGCTTGCCGAGCAACTTGTCGGCGAGCTGATTGGTCACGGACAACGATACGAAGTTCTGCGCGCCACGACGCACAGCGATCAATTCCGACACGACGCTGACCGCGATTTCTTCGACGGTCAGCGAATGAATCGACAACCCCATCGGTGTGCGAATCCGTCGAAAGTCCTCGGCGGTGGCCACGCCCTCGTTGATGAAACCTTCCATGAGTGTGCGGACTTTGCGTTTGCTGCCAATCATGCCGATGTACCCGGCCTTGCTGTGGATGATCTCTTTCAAGATCACCGCATCGTGACGATGTCCACGCGTGACGATGCAGACATACGAGTCCGCATCCAGCGGGAAATCCTTCATCACCTTCGCCGGGTCATCGACGATGATTTTCGAGGCGTCCGGAAACCGTTCCTTGTTGGCGAACGAGGCGCGGTCGTCAATCGCCACCACGTCAAACCCGCTCCACGCCGCCAGTTTGCCGACCGCGCAGCCGACATGTCCGCCCCCGCAAATGACTAGCACGGGCTTGGGAAGAATGGGCTCAAGGTACACGTGAAGCGTGGAGCATAGGGCGTGGAGCAAAGGTTCTGGTTCGGGCTCGGCGAGCAACTCTCCTGACTTGCGACAAATGTCGTCCAGTATTCCCGAATGAATCGGGTCCGCTGCCAGAACCTGCGTGTGTGTCTCTTGGGGCGCGGTGGGGCCACCGCTCCCTGCCACCTCGTTGGTAGGTCGGGCCGGCCCAGCCCGCCGTTCGCCCAGAGTTATTAAAGCTCGCGCGCCAAGCTCTATAATCGTTGCCAACACCCGCCGCTCGCGTTTCGCTGGCTCGGCCAACAAAGCCCGCCAGACCCCGCCGCTGCTCATTGGGTTTGGCTGCACGAACGTCTGGACCGAGCCGCCGCAAATCAATCCGTCGTCCCAGCCGAAGTCATCATCGAGCACAGCCTTGAACGTGAAGGATTCGCCCGTTTCCAGCGCGCGGAGCGCCTTCTGCCGCGTCTCGGCTTCGAGGCAACCGCCGCCGAGCGTCCCGATCACGCGTCCGTCGGGCAGGAAAATCGCCTTCGCGCCGCACTTCTGGGGCGTCGAGCCTTTGGTCTCGACGAGCACCGCAAACGCCAGCCGTTCCTTGCGTTCCAGCAGCCCTGCCAGTTCCTGATATATGGGATCCACACGCCTAGGCTACTGGCAGATGTGAGGGGAATCAAGCCGGAGAAGCCGACGCCCGACGGAATGCCGGACACGGAGCTCAACTGGTTCAGAGCTGCCGTTGCATTTCTTGCCGCACGTCGTAGATTGCTGTCGCCATGCTGACCGCCGGAGATTCGAGCACCCACCATGGTGGGACAGGAGGTTGCCGAGTGAACAAGCCCATGCAAGAACGAATGGTGCAGCGGTTGAAGGAACTGACAATTGTTACCCCCAACGAACCTGCCAAACTGGCCAGGGTGCTGGACGCTATCGCCCGTCGTGGGATCCTTATCCTCGCCATCAATTCATCGCCGGGCTTCGACCTGAACACGGTGCGGCTGGTTGTGTCCGATCCAGAAGCAGCCAGAGAACTCCTCACGCGAATCGGCTTCGCCGTCACGACGGCAACCGTCCTCGGCCTTCGCCCCATCGTTAAACGTGGACAGCTTGCAAAGGTAATCGACGCTTTAGTCGAGAGGGGCATCAACATCGATTACTTGTACGGTTGTGCTCCCAAGGTCGGGCTGGAAACCCTGGTTATCATCCATGTTTCCAACGTTGTCGCCGCCAAACGTACGCTCAAGAAAGCGGGCTTCGGGTAGTATTGTCATCCCGTTCTTCCGCTCTGTTCTTGCCCCTCGGCCGACGACGCCAAGGGGTTGTTGCCGCCTCATCCCGCCGCCAGTTCCCCGCCGCAATTCCCGTTCGATATGCGATGCGACACGGTTGCATGACATTGATCGTGTAGTGATTTCTTGACTTGACTATGCTATCGGTGTGCGATATGCTTCTGCGCCATGAGAAGGTTCGTAATCGGTGTTGGGGTTGGCGAGGTCGACGGATGGCGCGGTGCGCCACCGCGCCCTACCACGAGGGCCGGACGGACGATCCGCGCCCATCGTGCGCGGCCACAGCACGGCGATTCACCCCGACCCCGACCTCGAAGTCGGGGTAAACCTCCGTTGTCGGGGCAGGGAGCGTCCCTGACGCTACCCGGGGGGATTGCGCAGGCCCAAGTACCACGCAAAAAAGTAAAAATTGTAAAACGAACCCAAGTTTATTCAAGCCGGCGTGGAAAACTGGTGGAAACAAAGCCAAAAACGAACCCAAGTTCAGGGGGGTGGAAGTGGGCTCCGAAGGGGTCCGGAGCGCCTCTAGTCGGGTTCAATTTGCGTTGCCGGGGGACGGTTTCGGGTGTATAAGTGCTTCCCTGCTAAGGCCTCCGTGTCCTTGGAAGGAACAATACTCCGATGAGTAAACAACAGGCAAATGCCGCGGCCAAGAGCCGGGCGAAGACCGCAGCGCCGATAGTCGAACTCGGCGCGGAACTGAACACACCCATGCGCGGGTGCGACATCGTCGTGAAATGTCTCGAGCGCGAGGGTGTGGACACGGTATTTGCCTATCCGGGCGGCGCGAGCATGGAATTGCACCAAGGGCTGACCCGCTCGAAGCACATTCGCACGATTTTGCCGCGTCACGAACAGGGGGGAGCGTTTGCCGCCGACGGTTATGCGCGCGCCACCGGCAAAACGGGCGTCGCGATCGCCACCAGCGGCCCGGGCGCGACGAACCTCGTCACGGGCGTTGCCGATGCCTACATGGATTCGATTCCGTTAATCTTGATTACGGGGCAGGTTCAGCGGGCCATGATCGGCAAGGGCGCGTTCCAGGAAACGGACGTGTTCGGTCTTTCGTTGCCCATCGTCAAGCACAGCTACCTCGTCATGAACGTCGAGGATATCCCGCGCGTCTTCAAAGAGGCGTTTTACATCGCCAGCACCGGTCGGCCCGGCCCTGTCTGGATCGATATCCCCAAGGACGTCCAGCAAAGCACGTGCAAGCCGGTTTTCCCGGACAAGGTCAATCTGCGCGGGTACAACCCGGACAAGCGTATCAGCGAGATCGCGGTCAATGAAATCGCGGGCTTGATCGAAAAGAGCGAGCGGCCGGTCATCTACGCGGGCGGCGGCATCATCTCGTCCAACGCCGGCAAGGAACTTGTCGAGTTCGCCGAGAAAGCCAATATCCCCGTCGCGACGACGCTGATGGGGATCGGCGCGATTCCGTCCGATCATCGGCTGTCCATGCGCTGGCTCGGGATGCACGGCACGGTCTACGCCAATTACGCCGTCGACAAGTCCGACCTGCTGTTGGCGCTCGGCGTCCGTTTCGACGATCGCGTCACGGGCAATGTCAGGGAATTTGCCAAGCACGGCACGATTGTCCACATCGACGTCGATCCGAGCGAGATCAACAAGAACAAGGTCGCGCATCTGCCGGTCGTCAGCGACATCAAGTACGCGCTCCAACAGCTCAACAAGGTCGTCAAGGGCAAGGAGTTCAAAGCCTGGCACGCGCAGATTAACGAGTGGAAGAACCAATTCCCCTTCCGCTACCGCGTCACGGACGAGGTGTTGAAATCGCAGTACGTCCGCGAATTTCTCAAGGGCGATGTCAACGAGATCATCATGCCCCAGCACGTCATCGAGTTGCTCGATGAACTGACCAAGGGCGAGGCGATCATCACCACGGGCGTCGGCCAGCACCAGATGTGGGCGGGCCAGTACTACAAATTCAAATACCCGCGCACGTTCCTGACTTCAGCGGGCCTCGGCTCAATGGGCTTCGGTTACCCCGCCGCCATGGGCGCCAAGGTCGCGTTCCCCGACAGGGAAGTCGTTGACATCGACGGCGACGGCTCGTTCCTGATGAACATCCAGGAACTCGCGACGGCGCACATCGAGCGCATCGCCGCGAAGGCTGTGGTTCTCAACAATCAGCACCTCGGCATGGTCGTTCAGTGGGAAGACAAGTTTTACAATTCGAACCGCGGCCACACCTACCTCGGCGACCCGCAGAACCCGCACAAGATTTATCCCGACTACGTCGCGGTTGCGAAGGGCTTCAACGTCCCCGCCGAGCGCGTCACGCGCAAGAGCGAATTGCGGGCGGCGATGCAGCGGATGCTCGATTCGAAGGAGCCGTACGTCCTCGATGTCATCGTCCCGTACACCGAGCACGTGCTCCCGATGATCCCCGCCGGCAAAACGGTCAGAGAGATCATCATCGAGAAAGACGCCAAGCCCGTTCTCGGCACAAATCTCGGGCTGTAGTCGGTGATGATGGGTTTTGGCCGGGAGGTTGGATTATTCAATCCATGTCTTCGACACAGGCAGACAAGGCGCAGAGATTTCGGTCGTTGCACCAGCAGATGATTCCGCTGTTGATCCCGAATCCGTGGGACATCGGTTCCGCGCGCATCCTGGCCCAGCTCGGCTTTCAGGCGCTCGCGACATCCAGCGCCGCGTCGGCCTCTGCTCTGGGACGGCGCGACCACAGGGTCACTCGCGAGGAAGCCCTCGCGCATGCCCGCAGCATCGTGAGCGCGACCGATCTTCCCGTTTCCGCCGATTTGGAAAATGGCTTTGGTCACGAACCTTCCGTCGTCGCCCAAACAATCCGCCTGGCCGCCGAAACCGGGCCGGTCGGCGCTTCCATCGAGGACTCGACCGGCTACAAAGACAGACCCCTCTATGATGTTGGTCACGCGACCGAACGCATCGCCGCCGCCGTGGAAGCGGCCCGGTCATTGCCATTCCCGTTCACCTTGACCGCCCGAGCCGAGAATTTCCTTCAAGGGAACACAGACCTCGACGACACGATCCAGCGGCTGGTGGCATATGAGAAGGCTGGCGCGGACGTGTTGTTCGCCCCCGCCCTACCCGACCTCGCGGCGGTGCGAGCGGTCTGCAGCGCTGTTTCCAAGCCCGTCAATTTTATGGTTGGGATCAGAGGCAAATCGTTTACCGTCGCCGAACTGACCGCGTCAGGTGTCAAGCGGATCAGTTTCGGGGCATCCTTCCATCGTGCCGCGATGGCAGCTCTGGTCGACGCGGCGCGCGAAGCGAAGGAACAGGGCACGTTCCACTACCTAGACCGCGCCCTGACAAGACTGGAGATCAACCGCTTCCTCTTGGAGTAGAATCTTCAAGTGTCACAAGCCGCTGATCTGCCAGATCGTCCTTGTGGTTACCATCAATGCGACTCGGTACAATCCGCGTCCATGGAGGGTAGCGCCTGGGTTCGGACGACGGTCGTACTTTGCGCATTCACGGTGGCATTCACCGCGCTCACCGTTGGCAGCTACACGCAGAAATCCGCGACCGTGGACGAGCCGCAGCACCTGACCGCCGGTTATGCGGCGCTGCGCTTGCACGATTACCGTATCGACCCCGAACACCCGCCGTTCTTGCGCATGTGGGCGGCACTACCGTTGCTGGCTATGCCTGATGTCCGGATCGATACAAACAGCCCGTCGTGGAACTCGGCCAACGGATGGGAATTCAGTCGCCACTTCCTCTACGAACTCAACGACGCTGACCGCTTGTTGTATCGCGCCCGGTTCATGATGGTCGCGCTTGGGATCCTGCTGGGAATTTTGGTCTTCAGTTGGGCGCGCGAACTCTTCGGATTTTGGACGGCGGCAACGGTCCTCGCGCTCTATTGTGTCGAACCCAACATCCTCGCCCATTCGAGTCTCGTAACCACCGACCTCGGTGTGGCGTGCTTCAGTTTCGGCGCGTTGTACTTCCTGCGGCGCGCGATCCGGCAACTCACTTGCGGCAACGTCGCCGGTGTCGCGGCGTTCTTCGCCCTCGCCCAGGTCTCCAAATTCTCCGCGCTGCTCCTCGGACCGATTGTGCTGGTGTTGCTGGTGGTGCATGTCCTTCGCGTGAATCCGTGGCCCTGCCGCCTCGTCGAGGGAGGTGAACTTCGTTCACGACGCGCGAAAATGCTTGTTTCGCTGGCGGTCGCGGCGATCCTGATTCTCACATCATACATGGCAGTGTGGGCCGCGTATGGCTTCCGGTATGGACCGATTACTCCCAGCCATGATCTCCTGCTCGTACAGGAAAACACACAGTTTCTCCAGTCGGTACGCATGGTCGCGCGTGTCGCCGATTGGCTGGACAAACACAAATTGGTTCCAAACGCCTACGCGCAAAGTTTCATTCTCAGCCAGGTAAAGGCGCAACACCGCACAGCGTATTTGGCAGGCAGATTCAGGCGTGCCGGCTGGTGGTACTATTTCCCCGCGGCATTCCTGGTCAAGACTCCGTTAACCATCTTATTCCTTCTTTTTTGTGGTTTGGCGCTTCTGATCCAGAAACCGGCACGATGGAAGACCGACGCCGCATTCCTCGTGTTTCCGCCGGCCATTTTGCTCGGCACAGCCATGATGGCGCACCTCAACATCGGCTTGCGTCATATCCTGCCGATCTATCCATTCGCACTTCTCATCGCGGGAGTAACGCTCGATGAGATGCGTGCGAAGTGGCGCGCCAGCTTTCTATTGCTCCCTGTTGTGCTCGCTTCCGTCGAACTCGCCACGGTCTACCCGCATTGTCTTGCCTTCTTCAATCAAATCATCGGAGGCCCAGGTAATGGCCATCTGGTCCTTCTCGACTCGAATATCGATTGGGGCCAGGACCTCAAACCGCTCAAACGATGGATGGACACCCACCATGTTGAGGTAATCAACCTCAGCTATTTCGGCACGGCGGATCCGGGGTATTACGGAATCCCTTGGGCGGCTCTGCCTGGCACGCCAGAGAATGATACCCCGAATGTCCGCGGGCTGCGTCTTCCGGGCTATGTCGCGGTGAGCGTGCAAAACCTGCACGGCGTCCATCGCGACGCACCAGTGCCCGAGTTCTACACCCCCCTCTTGGAGCGCAAGCCGTCAGCCGTCATCGGTTACTCGATTCACATCTATTGGGTCGAAACCAATTGGTGGTATACTTCGCACCCATGAAACTGTCCGAACGGCATCGCTTCGCGATCTGCCTGCTCATCTTCGGCATCGTATTCATCGCACTGACTGTCGGCAGCTACGTGCGCGAATCCGCCACCTGGGACGAGCCGCAGCACCTGATCGCGGGCTATAGCGCGCTCAAATTTCACGATTACCGCACGGACCCGGAGCATCCACCGTTCATCCGGATGTGGGCCGCGTTGCCGTTGCTCGGCATGAACGGAATCAAGATGGACCTGCAGGAGATCGACCCGGTGGCTTCCGCGTCCTGGGTCATGGGGGGACAATTCCTGTTTTGCCACGATACGCTCTACGTCTCCAACGATGCTGACCATCTGCTCTACGCGGCCCGGTTCATGATTGTCCTACTGGGCGTGCTGCTGGGGGTGCTGCTATTCTGCTGGGCGCGCGAGTTGTTCGGGTTCTGGCCAGCCGCGGTTGTCCTCGGGTTCTATACCCTTGAGCCCAACATCCTGGCGCATTGCCGGCTCGTCACCACGGATTTTGGCGTGACATGCTTTGCTTTCGGCGTTGCCTACTTCCTGTGGCGGACCGCGCGTCGCCTGAGCGTGGGAAACCTGTTCGGTTTGGCCGCCTTTTTCACACTGGCGCAAGCCAGCAAGTTTTCCGCCGTACTGCTTGGTCCGGTGGTGCTCGCACTGCTGGTCGTGCGCGCCTGTCAGGAGTCCACTTGGCCGGTTCGCATTGGCAAATTGACGGATCTGTCCACCCGTTGGAAGAGACTCTCCGCGGCAGCGGTCATCATTGCTGCGCTCGCGCTTGCCGCGTGGGTGGCGATCTGGGCTGCGTACGATTTTCGCTATCTGCCATCTGCCGCACCCAACTGGCGCATGGAATTCCATAAGGACCCCCGCATCCTCCAACGCATACCCACACTGACCGGGGTGGTCGCGTGGGTGGACGAACACCACCTGCTTCCGAACGCGTACAATGAAGGCTTCCTGCTTGGACAGATCAAAGCCCAACGGCGTAGCGCGTTTCTCGCCGGCAGCTACCGCTTGGATGGTTGGTGGTGGTTCTTCCCGTTCGCGTTCCTGATCAAAACCCCCATCTCAGTGATCGTGCTGTTCGCCGCCGGGGTCATTCTGGCCCGGAGTCATTGGCAGCGTCTTGTCGACGATGCCATCTATGCGCTACTGCCGCTGGCGGCGTTTCTGGCAGCCGCCATGCTGACAAAATTGAATATCGGATTGCGCCACATCCTGCCGGTCTATCCGTTCGCCTTGTTGCTCAGCGGTTACGCCATCACCAGACTATGCGCAGAGCGGCCCAAGCCACTTCGCCCCATACTGGCCGCACTCTGTCTCTTTGCAATAGTCGAATTCGTCCTCGTGTGCCCGCACTATCTTGCGTTCTTCAACCAATTCGTCGGCGGCCCACGCCATGGACACCAGTATCTCGTCGATTCCAATGCCGATTGGGGACAGGACCTGAAAGGCTTGAAACAATGGATGGACCAGCACGACGTACACCACATCAACCTGAGCTACTTCGGCACGGCCGATCCAGACTATTACGGGATCGACTGTACGTACCTTCCCGGCGGGCCTTTTTATGACGACAAACGTGTATCCGGCCCAAACCTACCCGGTTTCGTCGCCGTCAGTGTTACCAACCTGCGCGGCCCCTATTTTCCGGCAGCCACGCGCGACATGTACAAGCCTCTGTTGGACAGGGAGCCGGCCGCGGTGATTGGTTATTCCATCTGCGTCTACTGGGTCGATCAGCCGTGGTGGCAGTAACAACAGCTGCCCAGGCTCACTCCGGCTGGCCTTCTTCTTCCTGACCGGTAAACTCGTCGCCGCCCTCCTGCTTCATGCGCTTGAGGACCTCGGACATGTCCTCGACCACGTGAAAAACCTTGGCGGCAACGTAGATCGGGCTCTTCTGCTGGACGGCCAGTGCAATGCAATCACTCGGACGTGAGTCGATTTCCAGAATCTTCTTGCCGAGCTCGTTCTCGGAACGCAACACGAGCCGTGCGTAGTACGTGCTGTTCTTGAGGTCGTTGATAACGATGCGCTCGACCTTTACGCCCAATCCCGTAAAAATGTGGCCAATGAGATCGTGCGTGAGCGGGCGCTCCTTGGGGGTGTTGCGCAGGAACATCGTGATGGCCGCGCCCACACTGTGGTCCACATAGATGACGAACGTCTTCTCCTCGTTACCGACAAACACGGCGCAACCCGTGGTGGTCGGCAGCACACCCTTGACCTGCACTTCAACGACGTCGTTTTTCACGGCGTTATAATAGATGCCTTTGGTGGGAAAGGCAAACCACCGTATCCGATCTCAAAACAGGCATATCGCCGCCGTGAGGACCGTCGTGTACTGCCCCTGAGGATGGCCGACGGCTGTCTGCGTGCAATTGCTTGTGCGGACGATCTTTCCACTCATGCGAAAAACCTGCTCCTTTTCATCCCAGCTCGCGTCTTCGTTGAAATCAACCCCCAGCGTCGTTCCCAACATCGCCGCCGCCATGTCTTCGGAAAAATTCCCCGCCGTCGTGTCGTTCATCCCGTACGCATGCAATTCGCTCAGGTAGCCGTACGCGTCCTCGTCGGCGGGCTGCGCCACGCCAATCGATGCCGCAATCAGCCGGTGCGGCTCATTCGTCGAAATGCGCGCGATCACCGCAAAGGTGATCTGTCCGGGCTGCAGCAACTGCTCCCCCTGCTTGCGCGAGATGATCTTGCATCGCGGTGGCAAGATGCTCGACACCGTCACCAGGTTGCACTTCTCAATGCCCGCGTCGCGCAACGCCAGCTCAAAACTCCGCAACTCGTGTTTGTGTGTGCCGACACCCTTTGTCAGAAAAATCTTCGATGGAACAAAATGCATGTGATGGTTTCTCGCTCCCGCCGCGAACAAAAACAAATTTCTTGCAGCAATGCAAGAAATTCATCATGGTTCTGCCGCATTTTCTTCACATGGCCACCAAACACCAGATCGTCACCGTCGGCCTCATCCAGATGCGCTGCGCCGCGCAGCCGTCGGTGAACCTGAAGCACGGCCTCGCGCTCGTCGAGAAAGCCGCCAAACGCGGCGCGCAGATTGTCTGCCTTCCCGAGCTGTTCCGTTCGCTCTATTTCTGTCAAACCGAGGACCACAGCCGGTTTGCGCTTGCCGAACCGATCCCGGGACCAACAACGACCGCGCTCGCCAGCGCCGCGCGCGCCCACCGAATCACCATCGTCGGCTCGATCTTCGAAAAACGTTCCGCGGGCGTCTACCACAACACCGCCGTCATCATCGACCCCAGGGGCAAACTGGTTGGGCGCTATCGGAAGATGCATATCCCCGACGATCCGTTGTACTACGAAAAATTCTACTTCACGCCGGGCGATCTCGGCTTCCAATCGTTCGCCACCCCGTGCGCCACCATCGGCACGCTTGTGTGTTGGGACCAATGGTACCCGGAAGCCGCGCGGCTCACCGCCTTGAAAGGCGCTCAAATCCTCTTCTATCCAACGGCCATCGGTTGGCACCTCAGCGAACAAAAACAATTTGGCGCGAAGCAGCACGAAGCCTGGGTCACCATTCAGCGGTCCCACGCCATCGCCAATGGCGTGTTTGTCGCCGCAACCAATCGTATCGGCCTGGAAGGCGCCATCCAGTTTTGGGGTGGCTCATTCGTCTGCGATCCATTTGGCGAGGTGATTGCCGAAGCCGGCCACGACAAGGAAGAGGTCCTCATCGCAAAATGCGACCTCCGCAAGATCGACGAGACGCGCCAGCATTGGCCGTTCCTTCGCGACCGCCGCATCGATGCCTACGGCGGCATCACCCAGCGCCTGCTCGACTAATGCCTGCAAAAACTCCACGGGAACTCGGCTACCGCATGCCCGCCGAGTGGCATCCGCACGCGGCCACGTGGCTCTGCTGGCCGCGTCCTGACGGCGCCAGTTTTCCGAACCGCTACCAGGAGGTCCTCCCCGCGTTCGGCGAAATGGTCCGCGCCCTCGCCCCGCACGAATCCGTCCATATCAATGTCCGCGACGACGAGGTCGCAGCCATCGCCCGACGCACCGTCGGCGAAAGCACAGCGAACGTCTTCTATCATCATATTCCGTCCTACGAACCTTGGTGCCGCGATCATGGTCCGATTTTCCTCGCGCGGGGTCACGAGCTCGCCGTCGTCGACTGGCGCTACAATGCGTATGGCAACAAGTATCGCCTTCATGACGATGATGACGCCGTCCCGCAACGCATCGCCGAGCTGCTCAACCTCCCGATTTTCAGTCCGGGCATCGTTCTGGAAGGCGGTTCCATCGATGTCAACGGCGCCGGCACGCTGCTCACGACAACCTCCTGCCTGCTCAACCCCAACCGAAATCCGACCCTCAACCAGCAGCAGATCGAGCAGTATCTCCGCGATTACCTCGGCGTCTCCAATGTCCTCTGGCTCGGTGACGGCATCGCCGGCGATGATACCGATGGCCACGTCGACGACCTCACCCGTTTCGTGAACCCGACCACCATCGTCACCGCCGTCGAACCCGACCCCCACGACGACAATTACTGGCCCTTGCAGGAAAACCTCAAACGCCTCCACGCCATGCGCGATCAGGACGATCAGCCGCTCCGCGTCGTCGAGCTGTCCATGCCGGGCGTCATCGAATACGACGGCCAGCGGTTACCGGCCAGCTACGCCAACTTCTATATCGCCAACCACGTCGTTCTCCTCCCCACCTATCGCAACCCGACCACGGACAAAGCCGCCATCGACACGCTACAGAACTTCTTCCCCGACCGACGGGTCGTGGGAATCGATAGCACCAACCTCATCTGGGGCCTCGGTTCCTTCCACTGCCTCACCCAACAGCAACCCGCTGTCTAAACCGTTGGTAGGGCGTTCGCGCCGCGAGCGCCGTCAGTCCCTGCCGCACGCTTTACCGTTGTGCGCGGGTCTCCCGACCCCGCACCATTTCTGACCGAAGGTCTCCCAAGGCTCCTTTATGTCCGAATTCGCGTCCAACACCCTCAATTTTGGCTTCGTTTTACGCCGAATTGGCTTTGTTTTTGACAAACAAAGCCATTCAAAATTCGCCCTCCGCGCTAGTCACAAGTGCCCGTCGCCCAAGCGCTTCGACGCGCAACCGTGACCCATTATAATTGGCTTTGTTTTACCGAATTAACATATTACAAGCCAACCCCTCCCGCCGCGCTCGGCCTCTCCCTCGTCGAGCCGTTGTAGCGACGCCGCTCCCTGCCCGAAAGCTCTCGGGGTGGATCGCTGCGGATTGGTTCGTTTGGAGGGCGAGCCTCCCGGCGAGCCGCATCCCTGGCCCTCTTCCCATCTCCTCGCCCCTCGAGGGAGAGGATTAAGGCGAGGGGGGCCTGCCGTCGTCGTGTCCTATGTCAAAGAACAGTTACAATCCCCCATCCGGCCCCAACACCAATTACAACTTCTCGCATATCACAGAAGCGATATCATACACAAATTCTATGGTCAAGTCAAATAATCGCCCGCCGATTCTCGGCACGCAATAGGTGCGAGAGGATTAAGGTGAGGGGGTGCCCGCCAATTGAAGTTTGACAAAGCAGCAGAAGGAACAATCCCGCCCGCTTCATCTTGGGCGGTCGCACATCGAACGGCCCACCGCCGCAGGATATGACGACAGAAAACCACTCGATTTGCCACGTCCGGAATGCTATTCGTACGAGCATGGCTCCGGAACCCAGCCTGCCTTCAAGTCCGCCAGCGCAGCTGCGTTTTGTAGGCCTATCATGGCTTGTGATCTTTCTCATGCTGTCGGCGGGCCAGGGATGTGGGAACGATCAGCCAGACAGGGCCTTTGAGATGGGTCTACAAGCGGGACGTGCGGGCGACTATGACCGGGCCGTTGCAGAGTTCAGCGAAGCCATCCGGCTCAAGCCGGATAATGCGAGGGCATATTACAACCGGGGACAGGCCTACAGACACAGAGGCGACTATGGCAAGGCCCTCACCGACTACGGCGAAGCCATCCGGCTCAAGCCGGATCTCATGGAGGCCTACAACAACGTCTCTTGGCTGTTAGCTGTCTGTCCCGACGCTAATCTTCGGAACGGGGAAAGGGCCGTCGAGTATGCGAAGAGGGCATGTGTACTGTCAGGATGGAAGGCCCCTGCAACACTCGATACGCTGGCGGCGGCCTGCGCCGAGGCTGGTGACTTTGACAACGCCATCAAATGGGAGATCAAGTATCTGGAGTCCAATCCGTCGAAGGATGACTCAGAGAAACATCGCCAGCGGCTCAGCCTCTACCAGCAGAAGAAGCCGTACCATGAGGAGAAGCCGTGAGTCCGGCAATCCCTCACTTCGCCGCCGCCATCTTCAGCAGTTTCTTCCACCGGAATTCGCTGACCGGCATCACGCTCAGTCGTCCCATCCGCACGAGTTCAAAATCCTGAAACTCGGTATTGGCCTTGATCTCGCTCAGCGTCACCGGTCGCGGGAAGGGCCGAAGGAGTTCCGGAAGAACTTCCGGGGGAAACTGTAAACGGATGGCTATTTCGCCTGCGAGCGGTTGGCCAAGGAGCGCGACGATCTGACGTTGATCGGCTGCCGGGCATACGCCAGCCGCGGCGTTCACGAAGCGTTGAGTGAGAGCAAACTGGCTGCATGGTTTGCGCGACAGATCGGACCGCTGTACGCGGTGGAGAAAGAACTGCGGGAAAAGAAAACTGGACCGCAGGAAGCTATTTCCCCGCGCGCGCCGTAATCTGGTGGCGCAGCCAATTCATCACGTCAAGGATGCACAAGTCCTCAGGCAGCGACACCCGTTCACTCGTTTGGGCCGGCGGCGCCGCCGGAGCGTGGCACACGTGAACCGCGCACGGCACGTATTCGGCATATCCATCAATCGCCGATTGAAACCCACCGTAATTCACGTGGGACGTGTGGTCACCGTAAAGAATGACCAGCGTGCCCGCCGGCAACGATTCGATATACTCGCGCATGTCCCGATCCAGCACCCTCATGCTGTTGAAATAGTTCTCCTGCCATACCCCGCTGTGCGGGTAGATCTCCTTCTCTTCTTCGCAGATGAGGTCGAAGGGAACGTGGCTGTCCAGCGTGATGATAAAATGAAACTCTGGGCGGATGGCCCTTTGGAGCTTTTGGCTGGACAGCCGGAATAGTTCCGCATCCCGAACCCCCCAATAACTCCGCTTCACAGCCTGTGGGCTGAATTCCTCTTGAAAGTAGATCTCGTCAAAACCCATCCGCTTGAAGTTCTCGCGCCGATTGAAAAACTCGCCGCTGTTGCCATGCAGCGCCATCGTGCGGAAACCGTGCTCTTGCATGAACCGCGGCAGGGCCTTGTCATACGGAACATCCGGCACCAGATAGCTCACCATACGCCTGCTGGGCCTTCCGCCTGACAACACCGCATAATCCATATCCAGGCTCGCCACATGGTGAAATGCCTTCACTTTGAAAAGACGACTCCTCCGTACCAGACCATTGAGAAAGGGCACTACCTCCTGTCCCTTCATCTGGCAGTCCAGCACATTCCAGCCCCAACTCTCCATCTGGATCACCACCACGTTCCTCCCGAACTCCAACGGCCCTTCCGTCCCAGACAGCCGATCCGGCGAGTCGTTCTGCAGTTGAGTCAGCTCTTGCACCAACTCGTGCGTCTCCGGCACGACAAAACACTCCGCAATCCAACTGATGAAATAGCCGTAGGCGTACACCGCCCGCGTGACCCGTGTCTCTGCGATGCTGCGGAAGTCAAAACTCGTCCGCTGCAGCGCCAGAATAATGAGAACGGCAGGAACCAGACAGACACCAGCCCACGCCAGTCGGCTCCCCAGGGTGGCAACTTCCACCGGCATTGGGGCAAGACAAAACCCCAGGAAGATCTTCGCCGCCAGCGCCCAAAACAGCAGCAGGCACGCAGTCAATGGAACAAATTGCAGCGCAATTAGAGTCATCGGCATCCCTTCCCTCGCCGTCTTAAGCCCAAAATACACCGAAAACGCATGCCGGAAATACTTGTTATGCGCCAGTATCAGCACCGAAAGCGTTGAGTCCGCCACCAGCACTCCAATCAGCAGCCGCCGGCTGCATAGCAGCAGCAGCACCGTCGCCGTCGTCAGATTCAGGACCATCCGCAGGAACCGATAGGCGTTGGGATTTCTCGTCGCCGGGTGCACCACAAAGGCCGATTCCTGAATGAAAAAGTTCTCGACAGCCCAGAGCAACGCCAGCGAGGCAAAAGCCAGGGCGTCACCAATTGTCCAGACGCCCGCGCTGAAACTATGGGTCAGGGAAGACATCGCAAAACTTGTTTTTCTGGGTCCAATTCAGCTTACCTTATACCAGAATTGGAATCAAAGAAAGCCGCCGTGTCCCCCGACGCCTGAGACAACCTGCGCATCGCGCCATTCTCTAGTGTTCTTCTCTCCGGTCAACACTTTTGTAAGAGCGCCCCGGCCCTCACCCGTGAGGTAAATAAACGACAGATCGCCCCGCTTCATCGACTGCAGATGTTTCAGCGCCAGCGCATTCGACACGCCGTCCCACACCGCCTTTTTGTCCCGCTCCAGGTCGGCAAAGGAGTACGTGCTCGGTTCCGTCTTCAGCAGCCAATGGTCCGCCACAACTCGTCACTTCAGTCGACATTTGTAGCCGCGAAACTCTTTCGCGGCAAGTACACACCGCGAATACGATTCGCGGCCACAATTCAGTGGCAGTGTCCAGATGCACCCGCTCGTCTATCGCGGCTCGTAATTGACTCGGTCGCACGCTTCCGCTACAGTACGAACCGGGTTGCCTATGCCAAAGCTGCACATACTTTCGCCAAGCTCCATCGCCACAACGATTGAGCTGACGGAAAAACTCATCACGATCGGCCGAACGGCTGAGAACACCATTCGCATCCAGGATACGAATGTCTCCTCGCGGCACGGGATTTTGGTGCGCGACGGTGAGGATTACCAATTGCACGATTTCAAGTCCACCAACGGCACATTCGTGAATGGCGAACAGATCATGGCGGTGAAACTGAAAGATGGCGCTTCCATTCGCCTCGGCTCCGTCGAACTACGCTACGAATCCGGCCTCGCCAAGACTGCAAGCTCCGGACTCAGACCTATCGAACAGGAATCGGTTCTCCCCTCGGATAAATCGACCAGCGCTAGGGACCGCGGCATGGCCAAACGGACGAAACCGGAATATGCCGCCGGGGCCCTCGGCGCCGGCCCCGTGACCATTCAGCCGCTCGTTACCGGCAAACCCATCGCCCCGCCGCCGCCCAAAACGTCCAAGTAAAACAGCCTCTCGACTCGGGATCAGGCGCGCTCGAACGCCAGCTCACCCGCCCGCTTCTTGTCCACCACCACCTTGATCCTGTCGCCTTCCTTGAAATTGCCCGACAGGATTTCCAGCGACAGCGCGTCGAGAATCTTCTTCTGAATCACCCGTTTGAGTGGACGCGCCCCAAACACCGGGTCATATCCCTCGCGCGCGATTACGTCTTTCGCGGCGTCGGTGACCGTCACCGCGATGTTCTGGTCCGCCAGCCGCTTCTGGACGCGGGCCAGTTGGATGTCCACGATCTTCTTGATGTCCTCGCGCGTCAACCCGTGGAACAACACGATCTCGTCCACGCGGTTCAGGAACTCGGGGCGGAAATGCGCCCGCAACTCGTCCATCACGCGTTGCCGCGTGGCCTCATCATCCCCCTGCCTCTCGGCGAAGTGCTGCGAGCCGATGTTGCTCGTCATGATCAACACCGTGTTCTTGAAATCCACGGCGCGCCCCTGACCGTCCGTCAGGCGTCCGTCATCGAGCACCTGCAGCATCACGTTGAACACATCATGGTGCGCCTTCTCGATCTCATCCAGCAGCACCACCGAGTACGGCCGGCGGCGTACCGCCTCGGTCAATTGCCCGCCCTCTTCGTAGCCCACATACCCCGGCGGCGCGCCAATCAGCCGCGCCACGGTGTGCTTCTCCATGTATTCGCTCATGTCGACGCGCACCATCGCGTTCTCGTCATCAAACAAAAACTCCGCCAGCGCCCGCGCCAATTCCGTCTTGCCGACGCCCGTCGGTCCAAGAAAGATGAACGAGCCAATGGGCCGATTCGGGTCCTGCAATCCGCTCCGCGCCCGGCGCACGGCATTCGACACCGCCGCAACCGCGTCCTCCTGCCCGACGACGCGCAACCGCAGCCGGTCCTCCATGTGCACGAGCTTCTCGCGCTCGCCCTCCAGCAACCGCGACTCGGGAATCCCCGTCCACTGCGCCACCACGTCGGCAACGTCGTTTTCGGTGACCTCTTCGGTCAACATCTTCGAGGTCTTCTGCAGTTTCCCCAGCTTCTGGTCAGCCGCTTCGAGCTTTTTCCCCAATTCCGGCAGTCGCCCGTACTGGATTTCGCTGGCCTTGCTGAGATTGCCCTCGCGCTTCGCCTGCTCCATCTGCTCCCGCGACATCTCAATCGCCGATTTCAGGCTCCGAATCTCATCGACCACGCTCTTCTCGTTTTGCCATTGCGTCTTGAGCTTGCGGGACTGCTCCTGCAGGTCGGCGAGTTCCTTCTCCAGCTTGTGCAACCGCTCTTTGCTGACCTTGTCGCTCTCCTTCTTCAACGCCGTCCGCTCGATCTCCAGCTGCATGACCCGCCGCTCGATCTGGTCGATCTCCGTCGGCAGCGAATCCAGTTCGATCCGCAGCCGCGACGCCGCCTCATCGATCAGGTCAATCGCCTTGTCAGGCAGGAACCGGTCCGCGATGTACCGATGCGACAGCACCGCCGCGCTCACGAGCGCGCTGTCCTGGATGCGCACGCCATGGTGCACTTCATATCGCTCCTTCAAGCCGCGCAGGATGGCAATGGTATCTTCGACGGACGGCTCGCCGACAAGAATCGGCTGGAACCGCCGCTCCAGCGCCGGGTCTTTTTCGACGTACTTGCGGTACTCATCCAGCGTGGTTGCGCCAATCGTGTGCAATTCGCCGCGGGCCAGCGACGGTTTGAGCATGTTCGCCGCGTCCACCGGCGCCCCTTCCGCCTTGCCCGCGCCCACCACCGTGTGCAGTTCGTCAATGAACACGATGATGTTGCCCTCGCTGGCAATCACCTCTTTGAGGAACGCCTTGAACCGGTCTTCAAACTCACCGCGGTATTTCGCCCCGGCCAACATCGAGCCGATGTCCATGGAAATCAGCCGTTTGCCCTTGAGCCCCTCGGGCACGTCGCCGCTGACAATCCGCCGCGCGAGCCCTTCCGCAATGGCGGTCTTGCCCACGCCAGGATCGCCAATGAGAACCGGGTTGTTCTTCGTCCGCCGTGACAGCACCTGGATCACCCGGCGAATCTCCGTGTCCCGACCGATGACCGGATCGAGTTTGCCGCGTCGCGCATCTTCCGTCAGGTCACGCCCGTACTTCGTCAACGCCTGGTACTTGTCTTCGGGATTCTGGTCCGTCACCTGTGCGCTGCCGCGGACTTCGCGCAATGCCTTGAGGATCGCCGCCGGCGTCACGCCATGCGGCTTGAGAAGATTCGTCGTCTCGGCAAGGCCCAAGAGCATGTGCTCCGTGCCGACGAACTGGTCTTTCAGTTTGTCAGCCTGCGTGAACGCCGCCTCCAGCGCCGCCCGCAGCCCCTTGCTCATGGAGATCTGGCTCACGTCCGCCCCATGCACCTGTGACCGGCGATTCAGGGCGTCGTCCAGCGAACGAAGAATGCCATCCGCATTTGCGCCGAGCTTGTCCAGCAACGGGCGCACCAGCCCGTCCGGCTGTTGAATCAGCGCCGACAACAGATGCTCGGTGTCAACCTCCGGATGGTTGAGCTTCTGGGCGATCTCCTGCGCCGACTGCAGCGCCTCCTGACCCTTGATCGTAAATTTATCGGGACGAATCATCAGTAAGTTCATCTTAGCACACGAGATGCCATGACGCGAATTGTCGTGCCGGCGCGGGTTTTGCGAACCGAACTCGGAGCAGTCTGTCACAATCGACCCGCGATGTCACAGTCGACAACACCAACCTGTCACACCACCGAGCCGTGACACGCGCAACACCCGCATTTCAACGCGCGCCTATTTCAGATCGTGAAACTTGGCGAGTATTTCCGGCAGCCGTTGGATGGCCGCGTTCACTCGCTTGAATTCTTTATGGGGAACCGCCGGCGCGCCCAGCATGATCGAGCCGGGAGGAACGTCTTTTGTCACCCCGGCTTGCGCCATGATGATGCTCTTGTCGCCGATGGTCAGATGCCCCGCAATGCCGACCTGCCCGGCCAAAGTCACGTGATTACCGATGATCGTGCTGCCGGCAATGCCCACCAACCCGCAAATGATGCAGTGATCGCCAATCACGCAGTTGTGGCCAATCTGCACCAGATTGTCGATCTTGGTCCCCTTACCAATTCGTGTCCGCCCGAACCGCCCGCGATCGATCGCCGTGTTCGCGCCGATCTCAACGTCATCCCCAATCTCCACGCTGCCCACCTGGGGGATCTTCTTGTGCGTGCCCCCCACCTCCTCATAACCGAAACCGTCCGCGCCCAGTACAACACCAGAATGCAGTATCACGCGGTCCCCGACATTCGTCCGTTCGCGAAGGCTGATATTCGCGTAGAACAGGCAGTCGGATCCCACGCGGCTCTCGTGGCCGATATAATTACCGGCCCCGATTACCGTGCGGTCGCCAATCACGACACGGTCCTCAATCACGGCGTGCGGCTGGACGGATACGTCCTTGCCCAGTCGGGCGGTCGAGGCCACGACCGCCGTTGGATGAATGCCCGGCCGGAACGTTATCGGCGGGGGTGCAACCTGGCGGACCAACTCGGCAAATGCTTCCGAAGGATTGTCGACACGGATAACCACCCCATCAAAGTCAACCTGAAGATCCCTGGCGGCGATCAGCACGCAGGCGCGCGTCGCCTTCACCGCCGCCTGGTACTTGGGGTTGGCCAGAAAGCTCACATCGTGCGGCATGGCCTCACGCAAGCCAGCGAGCCCGGTCACCACCTGATCGGGGTTGCCGGATAGCTCGCCACGAACCATCCGCGCAATATCGCGTGCTGTCAGCTGCACACTTACTTCGTGCTGCCCTTGCTGTCGGTTGGCGTGGGCGCGGCTCCTCCTGCCGGCTGGTTCTTGTTCAGAATCTTGGTGATGTCGCCGGTGATTTCCAGCGAAGCCTGGCTGAACACAATCGCCGGCACGCCGTTGAGTGTGTTGCCGGATTTATCGACGACCAGTAGGTAGCCGGCGTCGCGAGCTTCCTTCTCGACCACGTCCTGGACTTCCTTGAGGATCGACTGACGCATCCGCTGGGTCTGCTCCTCGAGAATCTTGCGGTGGCTCGTGCGGTATTCCTCAATGTCGCGTTGCAGCTTCTGGGCCCCGGTCAACTTGTCCGCCACCGCTTTGCGTTTCTGTTCGCGAACCTCGGCCGTGTACTCCGGCTTGTCCTGGTCGTCGCGCAATTTGTTGAGCTCGTCGATCTCTTTCTTGTAATTGGCCATCATATCGTCGTGCTCTTTGTTGAACGAATCCGCGGTCTCCTTGAGCTTGGCCGACGCCATCGGCGTCTTGTAGTAATCATTGAAAACCTTGTTCAAGTCGATCGTAACGATGCGGCCCGCCGGTGTCTGCGCCGATGCAGTCAATGCCAGCCCCAGCGCAGCGATGGTGATGAATGCAGCAATGGTGTTCTTCATTTTGTCTCCGCTAACCTTTCTGTCGTTCCTTTCCGTTTACAGTCTCCAGTATATCAGAACTGGTAGCCAACACTAAACTGAAATTTTCCGACCCGTCCCGTCTGCTTGTCGGTCATGATCGGGTAGCCGTAATCCAGTCGTAGCGGCCCAATGGGCAGGTTCAGCCGCAGACCGATGCCCGCGTCGGACTTCAAGTCGCTCACCGTGACTTCATACGCGTCGCGATAGACGTCACCGACGTCGAAGAAAAACGCGCCCCGCACGCGCTCGATGATCGGATAACTGTACTCGGCGGTCCCGCTGATGGACGTATTCCCCCCCACAGGTTGACCATCGACATCCTTCGGGCCGACGTTGCGAAAAGCGAAACCCCGCAGCGTATTGGCCCCACCGAGAAACAGACGATCAAAGACGGGCACGGGGTCCACCCGTCGCCACACCGATCGCTTCGGCTCATTGCCAGTGACGATCGTCTCCTCGACGTTCGTGCCGTTGCCCTCCGTCGAACCAAACGCATCCACCACTCTGGCTGCCCCGAGCAACTCGAACACTTGCTGGTTGGGCAACGGGAAAAACACCGAACTCTGGAAGTTCAGCTTGTACACGTTGATGTCGCCACCCAGGCCCCCGCCGGCCACCTCGGCGTTTACCTCCGTGCGGCTCCCACGCGTCGTCAGGAAGACGCTGTCGCGCGTATCATACGTAACCGTGCCGGAAATCGAACTGCGAAGATACGAACTGTCTTGCGACTGCAACTCCGGCGAGGCTGACTTGTCGACACTGATGGAAATATACTGGATGCCGTATTGAATCTGCCCGCGCAAAAACTCGGTGAACGCTTTCTCCAGCGATAGTGACGCGCCCGTGCTCTGTTCGTTGTATTCCGTGCTCAGGTAATTGGCTGCATGGTGAAACAGTTCGAACCCCAGGGACAGCTTCTTATCGAGAAACCATGGCTCGACAAACGACAGAATCTCGTCCTGCCGTTTCAAGCCCACCTGCAAACGCAGGCGAAGTTTCTCGCCGCCACCCGTAAACGCGGGCCAGTTGAACAAATCAAAGTTGCCCTGCGTCATTTCCACGAACCCAATCAGGCTGTCCACCGAACTGAAGCCTGCCCCGAAATTGACCGAGCCCGTGCGTTGCTCCTCGAGGTTGATCGCCAGATCCTTGTGGTTGGGTACGTCGGTGGGTTCGGGATCGGCTTCCACTTTGGAAAAATATCCGAGGTTCTTGAGGCGATCGACGCTGCGATCGACGCGCACGGTGTCGTAGATTTCCCCGGGATGCACCGCCAGTTCGCGGCGAATCACCTTGTCCTTGGTCTTCGCGTTACCGCGAATCTCGATCTTCTCGATGTAGGTCAACTCCCCCTCCCGAATGGCGTACGTAATGTCAATCCGACCCGTCTCAACGTTGGGCGCCCGGATCGGGCGCACATCCGTGTCCAGGTAGCCGCGTGCCCCATAGTAATCACCGAGGGCCTTCTGGTCGGCTGACATCCCGGCGGGGGTGAACGTCTTCCCCGTCGTCATCTTGATCTGTTTCTCCAGCTCCGTGGTCGGAAACAGCCGGTTGCCACTGATGGCAATGGCGCCAACCTTGTACTGCGCACCCTCGAACAGGTCGATGTGGACCTCCATCCACCTGGCACTGACGCGCTGGATCCGCGTCCCGCGAATGTCCATATCAATGTAGCCGTTGGAATGGTAATGCTCGCGAAGTTTATCGAGGTCTTCTTTGAAGTCTTCCGCTTTCAACACACCCGTCCCCGCCAGCCAGGAACCCCACCAACGCCGCCGCGTTTTCAACAACTTGCACAGACGCTGGTCGGTATAGGCCTTGTTGCCGGTGAACTTGATCGCCTTGATAAACACCCGTTCACCCTCTTGGACCTTGAATTTGAGGATCGCCTTGCCAGTGTCCTTGTCCAGTCCGACTTCGTAGGTGACCTTGACATCCGGATAGCCAGCCTTCTGATACAAATCCTGCATCTTCTGGGCGTCGTCGTGCGCCTTGCGCTCATCCAGACTGTCCCCCACCTTCTGGGAACATTCCCGCCGCAGACGCTCGTCCTTGAACCGCTTCTCCCCCTCAATGGTGATCTCTTTGATCGTGGCTTTGCCCTGGACCTGAAAGACGATCCGCACGCCATCAACCACAGGCTCCTCCAGCACGCGCACGTCAAAGAAATAGCCGGTGTTGATGAGGTTGCGGACATCCTGTTCGATCATGTCCCGGGACCGTGGTTTGCCCACAGCGGTCTGGATATTGGCCGTGACGAGCGAACGGTTGACGGTTTCGGGGCCAACAAAGCGGATTTCAATAGCCCGAACAATATCCTCTTCCCCGGCATCCTGGGCCCGGGAACCCGAACTCACAACCGCCACAGCGAGGAACAGCAGGAGTGACCACTCCAGCCGCCTCATTCTTCGCCCCTTTCAGAACTCGGAATATCTCCCTCGTCTACCCTCGCCTGATCTTCAAACCGCGTAAACTCACCGCGGAAAACCAATTCGATCTTCCCCGTCGGCCCGTTTCGCTGCTTGGCAATGATCAGGCTCGCTTGGCCCTTCATCTCCTTCTGCTTGTCTTCGTTGTCCTCGTACACCTCGGGCCGCACCAACAGTCCTACCACATCAGCGTCCTGCTCAATCGCCCCGGATTCACGAAGGTCGGCCAGCCGCGGCGTACCCTCATCCCTCGATTCCGGCTGCCGGTTCAGCTGGCTCAGCACAAGGATGGGAATGCTTAATTCCTTGGCCAACGCCTTCACCCCGGCGGAAATATCGGCCACCTCGGCCTGCCGGCTGCTCTCCGCGCGCCGGGACGGCGCCCGCATCAATTGCATGTAGTCGATCACCAGCAACCGAATCTTGTACTGCTGCTTCATCCGCCGCGCGCGCGCGCGCACCTGATTGACCGTCAAGCCCGCCGAGTCGTCGATATACAATGGCGCTTTCATCAACTGACTGGCCACAGCTGTCAATTGGTGGTGATCCCTGTCCGACGGAAATCCATTGTGAAGCGATCGCAGGTTCACCTCAGCCCGCGAGCACAGCATACGGGTGATCAGTTCCTGCCCGGACATTTCCAAGCTAAACACGCCGACGGGTAGATTGCGGTCGACTGCAACGTTTTCTACAATGTTCATCGCCAGCGCGGTCTTTCCCATGGAAGGACGACCCGCCACGATGACCAGATTGCCGTCGTGCAGGCCCGACGTCTTCTTGTCCAACTCGCGAAACCCGGTCGCCAGACCCATCACTTCGCCACGTTTCTCGTACATCCGCTCGATGCTCGACATGGCATCCATGACGAGAGGTTTGGCCGGCTTGATCACGTCGCCGGTCTTCTCCGCGGTAATATTGAAAATCCGCTGCTCGGCCTCGTCGATCCACGCTTTGACGTCGTCCTGCTGTTCAAATGACCGCGAAATGACCTCGTGCGCCGCGCCGATGAGCTGGCGCAATTGGCTCTTCTCCCAAACGATGTCAATGTAGTGCTCGACGTTGGTGGTGGTCGGCACGCGAGTGATCAAATCGCTCAGGTAGGACGGCCCGCCAATCTCCTCAAGCTGGTTCTTGTCCCGCAGCCGCTGCGTCAGCGTAATGAGATCCACCGCCTGCAACGCGTCTTGCAACGCCGAAATTTCGCGAAAAATGGCCTGGTGCGCGGAATAGTAGAAATGATTTTCGCTGAGCCGATCGCGAATCTCCGAGCCGGCCTCGGTAGGGCTGAGCAACATCGCCCCCAGGACGGCCATCTCGGCGTCGAGACTGTTTGGCAAAACCCGATCCAGGGCGAGAACAGGAGCCGACTTCCCCTTCCCAAACGCCGCCGCTCGTCCCGAATCGCGGCTCGATGTCGCGCCGGCCCCTCCTGCCTGGGAGGCGATTTCGGATGCAAGAGGGTTGGTCAAAGCCATATAGCCGTCCCCACAAAACTCGTGCGGCTATTTCTTTCTATCGGCTTTCGTCGTCTTCTTACCAGCTTTTTCGTCCGCCGCCGCCGGCTTCTTCGCGGGGACTCCTTCGCCTTCGGGGCCGACCACCCAGATCTTCACCTTGGTCACCACCTCGGGATGAAGCTTCACATCGACATCGTACACGCCCAGTTCCCGGATCGCGTGCTCCAGCACGATCTTTCGCCGATCCACCTCGATCCCTTCCCTCTTCAGCGCATCCGAAATGTCGGTCGACGTGACGGACCCGTACAACTTGCCGTCTTCTCCCGCCGCCGCCGTGATGGTGTAGGACTGCTTCACCAACTGCGTGACCGCTGTCTTCGCGTCTTCCAGTTGAGCCGCGAGTGAAGCCTCGCGCTTCTTGCGCAGCGATTCCACTCGACGCAGGTTGCCCGGCGTGGCCGGCATCGCCAGCCCTTTCGGGATCAAAAAGTTCCTCGCGTACCCGTCGGCGACCGTGACCGTATCGCCTTCGGCCCCCAGGTTGTCAACGAGGGCGGTCAAAATGACTTGTTTGCTCATGGTGGTGGTGACTCCGTCCTAGCGCACAAGTAACATGATGCGCGCGCGTTTGATCGCCGTGGCCAGTTGCCGCTGGTGCTTGGCGCAATTGCCGGAAATCCGTCGCGGCAAAATCTTGCCCCGTTCCGTCATGAATTTCTTCAGCAAATCCGCCTGCTTGTAATCGATGTCGATCTGGTCCATGCACAACTTGCAGTCGCGCTTGACAATGATATCCCGCTTCGACCGTTTGCCGTCCCGGCCCTCTCGGGGCTCCCGACTTTCAAAATTTCTTTCCATCATCGCTCGGTTTTCCTAATTGATTTAGATGTTCTGACGGCCGGCTCAAAACGGGATGTTGTCGTCCTCGGCGGCCGGTGGTTCCGGTTCTCCCTTGTCCGGCGGCGGTGGCGCCGCTGGGCGCTGGCCGCGACCCGACGGCCGCGCCGCTCCTTCATCTGACGGCGGCTGATCCTTAAACTCCTGTCGTCCGCCGGGTGCTCCGATGAACTGAAAGCGTTCGCAGACAACTTTCAGCTTCGATTTCTTCTGTCCCGATTCTTTGTCGTCCCAACTGTCCAATCTGAGGCGCCCTTCTACGAAAATCGGCTTTCCCTTCGAAAGGTACTGACCAACGGTTTCCGCCTGCCGTCCCCATACTTCGATATCCAGGAAGGTAACTTCCTCCTTTTGCTCCCCGGTTTCCGTCGTCCAGCGACGGTTCACCGCAAGACCGAGATTGGCAATGGCCGTGCCTTTGGGCGTGTACCGCACTTCGGGATCACGCGTCAGGTTTCCCATCAACAACACCTTGTTGTACGAAGCCATGGTCCCTATTTCTCGACCACGCCCGTGGTCGGAATCTTGCGCGGCTTGCGCACCGGTGGCTCGATCGCCTCGGTAAACTGCCACCGGAACACTTCCGTCTCCAGGTGGAGCTTGGCGTCCAATTCCGCAATCGTTGTCGACGGGGCATCGAAAATGAAATTCACATAAAACCCCGAGCTGCGCTTGCGCGTATCGCGCGCGAATGGCCGCGCGCCCATGCGCTGCACCTTGTCCACGCGTCCTCCCGCGTGTTCGATGCTCTTTTGGAGCTTGTCCACCAGTTCCTTGGACACCTCTTCCTTGCCGCCGTCGTCCAGAATAAACAATCCTTCGTATGTCTTCAACCTCTAGTCTCCTTCTTCCGCGCCCGGGCGCAGACTTTTCCGATTAAACCGATTCATGGCCTCCGCGATGCCATCCCGCAGGCAACACTCCATCGTCTCCGCGGCAGTCGCCACGGCCTCCTCCGCAACCTCGCGCTCCGCCGGCGCGAACCGGCCGAGCACATGGCCCGTGATGTCCGTGCCCAATGGCGCGCTGCGTCCGATACCGATTCGCAGCCGCGCAAACTCTTCGTTACCGCCCAGCGTCTCGATGATCGAGCGCAAACCGTTATGGCCGCCGCTTCCTCCCGAGAGCCGCAACCGGATCTGGCCCAGTGGCAAATCCGCGTCGTCCACTACTACCAGCAACTGTGCCGGCTCGATCTTGAGCCAGACCAGCAATGCCTGCACGGCGGAGCCGCTGCGGTTCATGAACGTCTGTGGCTTCGCCAGCGTAACCTTGCCGGCATCACCAGCTTCCGCTTCGGCGACGTGCGCCGGGAAGCGCGACTTGTTTCGAAAAGAACAGCTCAACTTGTCCGCAAGTCGATCCAGCGCCGCGAAGCCGATGTTGTGGCGCGTGCCATCGTATTCCCGGCCGGGATTTCCCAGCCCCACCACCAGCTTTGGCCTGGCCGACACCGTCGTGCCGCCTCGCTCGCCTTACTTCTTCGCTTCGGGCTTGGCTGCCCGTTTGCCTGCCGGTTTGGCTTCGCCCTTCCCAGCCGCGGCCGACGGTGACTTGCCAGCCGCACCGGCAGCAGGGGCTTTGCCGCCCGCACCGGCCGCCGGGGCTTTGCCGGCCGCACCGGCTGCGGGGGCTTTGCCAGCCGCTCCAGCCGCCGGGGCCTTTGCCTCAGCTTTGCCGGCTTCTGCTTTCGGTTTCGCTTCGCCCTCGGCGACGGCGACTTCCTCGCCCTCTTCCGTCTTCGCGGTAATGACTTCAGGTTCGGCCGACGGAGCTGCCGCCGCTTCTGTCATTGCAGCCAATTCCTCTTCTGTGATCGGAGCGACAACGAGGAACACCGTCTGCCCCTTGCTGTCGAGCAACGCCACACCCGCCGGCGGCGCAATGTCGCCAACGTGGATACTCTGGCTGATTTCCAACTTCTCGACATTGACCTCGATTATCTCGGGCAGGTCCTGCGGCAGACATTCGACGTGCAGGTCGCGCATCACATATTCGAGAACGCCGCCGCCCGTCTTCACGCCCGCAGGTTCGCCCACGGGCCGAACGGGCACTCGCGCGCGCAACTTCTCCGTTGCCAACACCTCATGAAAATCAATGTGCAGGACCACATCCTCATAGGGATGATGCTGGACTTCCTGAATAAGCGCGAGGCGGTTCTTCGTTGTGCCCCCCTCATCCACCTGCAAATCCACCAGCACATTCTCGCTGGTCGCCTCCTGCAGCACCTTCTCCAACTCCTCCGCTACCACGGCGACGTTGAGCGGCTTCGTGCAGGCCCCGTAAATCACGGCGGGAACCACTCCCTCAGCCCGCAACCGTTTCGCCGCGCCCCGTCCGCTCCCGGCGCGCGCCTTCGCTTTCAACTGTACTCTCTTTGCCATACCAGATTTCTCCTCCAAACAACCGATCGCAAAATCCTCTCAGTTCACTTCCGTGGCCCGTACCGCGGCCGCCGCGCCCAAATCCGATGGTGTCTCCCCGTTGATATTGAAGAGCGAGGATACGGACTCGGAATCATGGATCCGCTTGATCGCCTCGCCGAGCAATGGCGCCACGGTCAGCTCCGTCAGCTTGAACCCGCTCACTTTCGAGTGCGGCACCGTGTCCGTCGTTACCAGTTCCTCCAGCTCCGACGCCTTGAGCCGGTCAATCGCCGCGGTGTTCAATACCGCGTGGCTCACCGACGCATACACCTTCTTCGCGCCGTGCTTCTTCAAAATCTCCGCCGCCCGCGTCACCGTGCCCGCCGTCTCGGTCAGATCGTCCACCAGTAACACGTTCTTGCCGTCCACGTCGCCGATGACGCTGAGCATCTCGACTTCGGTCGCCGATTTGCGGTTCTTGTTGACGATGGCCAGCGGCGCCTGGAACAGGGTTGCGTAGGCATGCACCATCTTCACGCCGCCGATGTCCGGCGAAACCACCACCAGATCCTTCAGCTTCTTCTTGTTGAAGTACCGGTACATCACCGGCGCCGCGTAAAGATGATCGACCGGAATGTCGAAAAATCCCATGATCTGCTGCGCGTGCAGGTCCAGCGTCAACACCCGGTTGGCGCCCGCCGCCGTGATCAGGTTGGCCACGAGCTTGGCCGTAATCGGCACCCGCGGCTGGTCCTTGCGATCCTGCCGCGCATATCCAAAGAACGGCACCACCGCCGTGATGCGCTGGGCGCTGGCCCGACGGCACGCATCGATCATGATCAACAACTCCATTATATGCTGGTTCGCCGGGGGACACGTCGGCTGCACGATGAAAACGTCCCGCCCGCGGATGTTCTCGTTGATCTTGACGAACGTCTCCTCGTCGGGAAACGACGAGACTGACGCGTCGCCCAACGCCACGCCGATGTAATCGGCGATCCGCTGCGCGAGGGGTCGATTGGCATTACCAGAAAAAATCTTCAATTGGATTGCCGACTCCACGTCTTACAACCGTTGTTTCGACTGCTGTTGTTTTCGCCCAAAAATCAAGGCCACAACCCGCAACCTGTGGCCTCGAAAGCGTCGTCTCTTCTACTGAATCCCCCCCCGCTTTGCAACCCGAATCTTTTCCGCTCCCAGCACGCCAGCCAACCGTGTGTATCTCGACACCACCGCTGGCTCCCAAGAGGTTGTCATTCTGAGCGTAGCGAAGAATCTCAGACCTTCTCCTGTGTTTGCAGGGCTAAGACGACCGAGACCCTTCGCTTCGCTCAGGGTGACACGCCAAACGATGGTGCCAATATCAAGACGCCCCCCACCGCGTCCGCTTTTCCCTTCACCGGCCCACCCTGCCCCCGGTGCCGAACGTTAGCGTGGCCTCACCGCACGAGGAATCCGCTCCGTGAACTTCAAACCTCGCAAGGCTGCGCGCGTCCTGCCCGCGTCCCAGCGCCCGGCGATGGCCGTCGCGCACTTCGGACATTTGCCGTCGTCGGTGAGATAATAGTTCTGCACCTCAAAACCCCAACGCTCAATCAGCAGTTCATGACAATTCGGGCAACGTGTGTTCTCCCAGTCGCTGACATGGCCCGGCAGATTGCCCCCATAACAATAGTTCAGCCCTTCCTCTTTCCCGATTTCGCACGCGCGCATAATCGTCCGCAGCGTCGTGTAATCCCGGTCGACCATCTTGTAATCCGGATGAAACGCCGTGCAATGCCACGGTATATCCCGCGACACACCCGCCAGAAACTTCGCGATCCCCCGCATCTCGTCCTCGCTGTCGTTGAACCCGGGCACGAAGAGCGTGACGACCTCCACCCAGAACCCTTTCTCGTGAAGCCGCTCGATGGTCTTGAGCACATTGTCGAGTTTGCCGCCCAGTTGCCGATAGCTCTTGTCGTCGAAGCCTTTCAAATCGACCTTGTAGAAATCCACCCACGGCTTGAGGTAATCGATCACTTCTTTCGTGCCGTTGCCATTGGAAACATACGACGTGCGCAGCCCGCGCTTGCGCGCCTCCTTGAAAATCGCCACACCCCACTCGCTCGTGATCAGCGGCTCGTTGTACGTGCTCGTCACCGTATCCGCGCCGCCCTTGATCGCCAGATTCACAAATCCCTCCGCGCTCATCGGAATCGGCTGCGCCGTGCTCCTCGGATCACGCAACGACTGCGACGTAAACCAGTTCTGGCAATAACCGCAGTGCAAATCGCACCCGAGCATCCCGAAACTCATCGCCAGCGTCCCGGGCAGCGCGTGAAAAAATGGCTTCTTCTCGATCGGATCGTATTGCAGCGCCCCGAAGTAGTTCCACGGCACGAATAGCTTCCCGCCACGGTTGAACCGCACCCGACAGATCCCGTCATGCCCGTCCAGAATCAGGCACCGATGACCGCACGCGTAACACCGCACCTTGCCCTCGGGAAGTTTCTCGTACAACTCGCCTTCCCTCGTCAACTGCGACAGGGTTTCGCCCAGCGAACCTGCGGCCTTCCTCCCCTTCCCGCCACGGCTCTCACCTGAAACTGGATCCGATTTCGGCATGGCAACATCTACTCTCCGCTACCCAGTGTACCACGCGCAGCCCGCTGTTACCAGATTTCGGTGTAGAGGCGCTTCTGCGAAGCGCCGAATTTTCGCCGTTGTGCGAAGGTCTCCCGACCTCGCACCACATCCACAGACCTTGACTCTGGACGCAATCTTTCCGTCATCGCACCTTGCCCGCCTCCTCACGATCCATGGCACTACAATGTATTGCGCACGGCTTGTTGCCTGGTACTACTAGGTGTCGGCGATTAGAGGACCCAACGAAGACGAGGGGGAATCGGGTCCGGTCTCATCGTTGTGCCATTTGCCAACCAGCTCCCGCTTGTCGCGCCGAAGCTCCGGGTTTGCGTCGGCGGACCACCTGCCTCCTGACGAATTCTTCAACACGCTCGCTCCCGAAGCCCACGTTTACCCGCCGCAGGCGTGGGTTGGCCAAACTCTTCCGGCCATCACGTGGTGCGCCCTCTGCCTGCCCCGACAGCGGATATCGGGGTGAATCTCCGTGGTTCACAATCCGCCTCGTCGCCAAATCCGTGCCATCCGCGGCAATCTGTGGCTCGCCTTCCTGCCTTCCGCCTTTTCACTCCTGTCGTCATCCCACGATACATTAGTTGCCAATGTATCAGTCTCGCCGCATCCTAATCTGCCTCGACCACGTAGTTGTCACTGCCATACATTGTCCAACGCCTCGCTGCGTTATGGATCGTTGCTATCCATAAATCTTCCGACGCTTTCCCTCGACCCGTTGTCCGTGGTATGCTGAAAAATTCAGCACCTGCCGCGAGTTGGGTTTAGGGGGCAGAGCCTTACAATCTACATATCCGTCACCGACCCAAACGGTTCCATTGCGCCAATCGGCGAGCACTTCGCTTACCTCTTCAAACTGACTGCCCGGCGAATAAACGTCGGCACATCCAAATCTTCGCCGTTGTACAGCGTCGGCTCGCTCTTGTCGAACCGACCACGGCTCACGCCTTCGAGCGGCAACGTCTCTTGCTTCGGCTTGGCCGGCGATTTCTGGGCGACAACGGGCTCGGCCTTCGGCGCTTCCTCCACCGCCGGTTTGGATGCCGACGCCACGGCAACCGCCGGCGCAGGAATCGAGACCGGTCGTGAAGTGGTCTGCGGTGACATGGTCTCCACAGCACGATGCGGAAGCGATGGCTTTGCAGTCGCGGACTGGGGCACAATCCGTCTCGGCAAAATGTTGGCCGCCGCGATCACTGTCACCGACAACTTCCCGCGATAGACCTCGTCAATCGCTGCGCCCATGATCACATGGGCCCGGTTTGCCAGACGCGAAATCGGTTCGACCGACTTCTGCACGTCGGCCAGCGTCATATCCGGCCCGCCCAGGATGCTCACCAATACGCCCTCGGCCTTGGCCAATACGTCGCCGCTGTCCAATAGCGGATTGTCGAGAAGCGCCTTCACGGCATCCCATGCCTTGTTGGTTCCTTCCCCCTGCCCGTAGCTGAACAACCCGTCGCAATGCTTCGACCCGAGCGTCGTGCGCAGATCGGCAAAATCCAAATTGATCAGTCCTTTGCGCGACAAGAGCTGCCAGATCGCCTGCACGCCCACCATGACCGTTTCATCCGCGCGTTTGAACGCATCGACGACACTCGAATCCGCGCCGGCGATGCGGACAATCTTGTCGTTCGGGATGCAAATCACCGCGTCCGCCTGCGCCTTGAGCTGCTCCAGCCCCAACAACGCCTGCTGCTTGCGCCGGTCCCCCTCAAACGAAAACGGCAACGCGACAAACGCCAGCACAAGCGCGCCCTGCTCTTTCGCGATGCGCGCAATCGTCGGGCTGGCTCCCGTGCCTGTTCCTCCGCCCAATCCCGTGGTGATGAACACCACGTCCGCGCCCTGCGCCAGCGCCTCAATTCTTTCCGCATCGTTCTGCGCCGCGCGCGCGCCGATCTCCGGCTCGCCGCCCGTCCCCAATCCATGGGTCACCGCCCCGCCAATCTGCAACGTCTCCGCGCCGGTCATTTCGTTCAGCGTTTGCAGGTCGGTGTTGATCGCAACCAGGTCGACCCCTTCCAACGGGTGGTCCACCTGGGCTCGGGACTGGGCAATCTGGCTAATGACGTGACAACCAGCGCCTCCCACTCCGAAAATCTTCAGTCGAATCCTCTGCCCGGGCGTTGATTTCTTTTCCATGTTCTCGCTGGCTTCCTGTTGTGCTGCCGGCTCCGTGGCCAATTTCGAAACTGCCTTGTGTCGGGGTGTCATCACGGCTCTCCGTCTTACATAAACGCCCGCACTTTTTGCAGGAGATGCTGAAATTTCTGGCCCACCCGTTCCCAAGGAGGCGGAGCCTGGTGCTGGTCGCGTTGCGAGCCGAGCGCGTACCGCACGAGACCGATGGCGGTCGAATACTCGGGGCTCTCAATGGCCGACGTCGGCCCCCCGACCGTTAAACTGTGTCCGATGTGAACCGGCAACCCGAAGATCTGACCGGCCAGCGGCTCCAGGCCCCTCAATCGCGCGCAGCCACCCGTGATGAATACCCCCGCCCCGAGGTAATCGAGCAGCTTTTGCTTTTCCAGCTCCTTTTTCACCAGGGTCAGCGTCTCCTCGACGCGCAGGTTCATCGCGCGGCACAGCTGCTGTTTCGAAACCTGGCGGTCCGGAAGCCCGACCTCGCGCTTCAGCGCGATCGTTTCCTCCTGCGGCGGAACTTCCACTGACCCGTGCTCGATTTTCAGCGTCTCGGCGCGGTTCATCGGAATGCGCAACCCGATCGCCACGTCGTTGGTGATGTGGTCGCCGCCCACCGCCAGCACGCCGCTGTGTTGAATCGTGCCTTCGCTGTACACGATGTAATCCGTCGTGCCCCCGCCCATGTCGATGACCACCGCGCCCAGTTGCTGGTGTTCCGACGTGAGCACGGCCAGCGCCGAAGCGAAACTGCTGACGGCGATGTTGGCCACGTCCAGCGGCACCTGCTTGATGCACTTGATCGTGTTTTGAAGCCGCGTGCGCACGCCGTAAATCACGTGCACGTCGGCCTCGAGCTTCGCCCCGATCATCCCCGCGGGATTTTGTATTCCATCGTGACCGTCCACGAAAAAGTGCTGGCGAATGGCGTGGATGACCACGTGGTCCATCGGAATATTCACTGCCTTGGCGTTGAGCAGTACGTTGCGAACGTCCTCTTCCGAGATCTCGCGCTCGTCGTTGGTCACCGCCACCGTGCCCCGGTTATTGAAGCTGCGAATGTGGCCCCCGCTCACGCTGGCGTACACATTGTGAATCTCCACGCCGGCGCTCTCCTCGGCGTCGGCCACGGCCGCATGGATGCATTCCACCGCGGCATCGATGTTGATGATCTCCCCCTTGCGCACGCCCTCGCAGTTCGCCTGGCCCACCCCGATGACCATGATGTTGCCGTCGTCCAGCACCTCGCCGACCACGGCGCACACCTTGCATGTGCCCACTTCCAACCCTACGATGATCTTCTCCTTCGGTAACATGTCTCCAACCGAACCTTTCTAATTAACAAATGTCACGGGCACGCCGCGGTTCACGGTCAGGTCCACCACCTGCACCGATTTCTGCCGCTGCTGTGCCCATCGCAAAATCACTCCCAGCCGTCGCAATTGCTGGGGAAAATCTTCCACGTCCACTTTCACCGTGGTGCGCTGACGCGTGGTCAACACCAATTGCCGCGGCTTCGACAAATCGATTTGTTCGACCTCCAGGAGTGAGCCCGCCACGGCCTGGTCAAGTTTGTCCAACAACTCCAACGCCCGATAAATCTGTTCCGATTCCACCTGCCGGCCCACCCGCGCGTCGGCCAGTGTCACACCGGCCAACACCGGCACCGGCCGCGGCGTCTGCGGCTGCAGCACCGTCCCGTCGGGCAGCCTGATGGCCTTCATCACAAAGCCCGCGCGGTCGATATAAAATGTCTCATCTCCCATCTCGCGGGTCGCCACGCGCAGTCGGGCCACCGCGGTGCGTTCCGCCACACGAATAAACAATCGATCCGGCTGCATCCGCCGCACTTCCACCGCCCGCACCAGGGGCAGCATTTCCAAATTGCTGCGCACCCGGTCCAGGTTGATGGACAGCAGGTTCTCCCCGACCCGCACGCCTGCAAATTGGACCACCCGCGCCGGAGTCAGCACGCCGTCGTCGTCCACCACGATCTGGCGAATCGCAAAGCGCGGGTTGTCGTACACCAACCGGTGAATCGTCGCCTTCACCAGCCAGCAGATCCCGTAGCCCGTAAGCACGATCATGCCGAGCCCCACCAACAGGGCCGTTCCCACCCGCAGCCGCCGCAACGAGCGTCCCCGCGTCTGGACTTTCACGTCCAGCAGGTACTCGGGGCGCATCTTTCTTCGGTTTCCGAGTTTCATCGGGAAATGGCAACCGTCTCTTTCTCGCCGGGGACACGTGTGCCGTTACGACCGTTCCGCGCCAGGGCGAGTTGCACCAATCGCGCGCATAGATCCGGAAATTCGATCCCCGCCGCCCGGGCCGCCTTGGGCAGGAGGCTCGTCTCGGTGAATCCGGGTATGGTGTTCACCTCCAACACGAACAGTTGGCCGTTCCGCGACAGCATCAAGTCCACGCGGGAGTAGTCCCGGCAGCCCAGGCAATCATGCGCGCGCAGCGCCAGCGTCTTCGCCCGAAATTCGATGTTCTTGTCGAGCGACGCCGGCACGAGATAGTCGGTTTCGCCTTTCGTGTATTTTGCTTCGTAGGTAAAGAAGCCGTGCTTCGGGCGAATCTCCACCACCGGCAATGCCCGGCCGTCCAGGATTCCAACTGTCAACTCGCGGCCCGGGATGAATTGCTCTGCCAGCAACCGATTGTCGTATTGGCCGGCAAACTCACAGGCTGCGGCCAACTCGGCCGCTTGTTGCACAATGCTGATGCCCACGCTCGAACCTTGCCGCGAGGGTTTCACCACCACCGGGAAACCGAGTCGCGCCAGTCGCGGCCCGATCGGTTGGGCGTTCTCGAATGCTTCGTACGCCGGCGTCGGGACTCCCGCGCCCAGGAAGGATTGTTTGGCCGCGACCTTGTCGAACGCCAGAGCGCTCGCCGCGGGACCGGATCCCGTGTACGCAATCCCCCTCTCCTCGAGGATACGTTGGAGAGCACCGTCTTCCCCAAAGGTACCGTGAAGCACAAGGAACGTCACGTCTACGTCCGCCGGAATCGTAAATGTCGCATCCTGAATGTCCATGGGCACGACCTTGGCACCGGTCGCCGTCAACGCATTCGCCACGGCCGTGCCGGACCGCAACGACACCTCCCGCTCCGCCGACGGCCCTCCCATTAATACAGCGATCTTCAGTTTCCTCATCTTCGCAGCTTTCTAGCGTCCTTCCGTTCCGAGAATCATCACCTCGGGTTCGAGATCGATGCCGCGCTCCTGACGCGCCCGCTGGCGTATCGCCGCAATCAACTGCATCACGTCACTGGCTGTCGCCCGTCCCTCGTTCACAATAAAGTTCCCGTGCATTTCGGAAACGCGCGCTCCGCCAATCGACATACCCTTCAACCCCAATTCCTCAATCAATTTGCCGGCCGGGATCGCCTCGGGATTCTTGAAAATACAGCCGGCGCTTGGCTTGACCGGTTGCGACGACCATCGCCGCCGCGCAAACGCCTTCAGCCGGCCCTCGATTGCTTTGCGCTCCGCCTTGATGCCGCGAAGGATCGCCGATAGGGCGATGTGGTTGTGAAATACCGGGCAACTCCGATACGTCACGGGAAGACTTCTTGCCTCCGCATCGTACGTGTCACCCGCGTAACTGATGTAGCGGACCCACTCGACCACGTCGAACATCTGCTTGCCCATCGCGCCCGCGTTCATGCGCAGGGCGCCCCCCAGCGATCCGGGGATCCCTTCCATGAATTCCAGCCCGCTGAGTTGGTTCCGCGCCGCCACCGCCACAATCGTCTTCAGCTTCGCTCCGGCTCGCGCCACGAGCCGTTCCCCGTCCACCTCGACCTTCGTAAATTCATCGTTGGCCAGGCTGATGACCACGCCCGGGATGCCCCCGTCGAGCACGAGCAGGTTCGTCCCGCGGCCAATCACCGTCACCGGAACCTCGCGGACGTGGCAGTAATGCAAGAGACGCGCAAGGTCGCGCTCATCCGCGGGCTCAACCCAAAACTCGGCCGGGCCGCCCACGCGCATCGAGGTGTGCCGAGCCATCGGTTCATCACGGCGAATCTTGGACTTCTCCGAGAGCAATACCTTCCAATCCGCCTGCATCTTCATGGGCTGTTTTTCCGGATTGAGAACGTTCGGTCCACGGCTGCGAAGCTTGTGCACCAGCGATTCGGCCACCTTGTACACGTCTCCCGCGCCCATGGTCAGGACCAGGTCGCCGGGCCGCGTTTCCGCAAATAGCCGCACCACCAGCATCTCCGGGTCCGCTTCAAACACGGCCTCCGACTGCCCGGATGCGACCACGGTCTGGTGGAGCATCCGTCCATTGACTCCTTCAATGGGCCTTTCGCTCGCCGCGTAGATGTCCGTGAGAAATAATTTGTCGGCGCCGACAAACGCCGAGCCAAATTCCTCGAGCAGCGCCTGCGTACGCGTGTACCGATGCGGTTGGAACGCCACGATCAACCGCCGATACCCTGCCCCGTTTTCCCTCGCCAGCATCGTGCGGGCTGCCGCAATCGTCGCGCGGATTTCCGTGGGATGATGCGCGTAATCATCCACGACCAGAATTCCATCCTCATCGTACTTCCGATCAAACCGTCGCGTCGCCCCTGTGAAGCGCTTGAGCGCATCGGCGATCTTCTCGAACGGCACGCCCAGTTCGTCGGCCACCGCGACCGCTGCCAGCGCATTGGTGACGTTTTGCATTCCGGGAATGGTCAATTCAACCACCCCGATCTGCTGGTCCCGGCAGGAGACCGTAAACCGTGAACCGCACTTTGTTTGCTCGACGTTCAGCGCGCGGTAATCCGCCTTCGGGGAAAGTCCAAAGGTGATCGCCGCGCGACACTTTGGCGCGAGCGCCAGGCAGTTCGCGCAATCGGCGCACAGAAACACGGTCTTGTGCGTGCTGGCGAAAAATGATTCGAAGGTTTCACGAAGCTTGTCCATCGACCCGTAGTGGTCGAGGTGCTCCGGCTCGATGTTCAGGCACACGGAGTATTCCGGACTGAACCCGACCAGCGTGCCGTCGCTCTCGTCGGTTTCGGCGACAAAGTATTTCCCCCCGCCGATCTGCGCATTGGCGCCGAGCACGGGCACCTGCGCTCCGACGCAATAGCTGGGCGCGCTGTCGCTTCGCGTGAGAACGTATGCGATCATTGCGGTCGTCGTCGTCTTGCCGTGAGTTCCAGCCACCGCGATGTTGTTGGGGTGATTCATCAAGGCGCTCAGCAACAACCCGCGCCGCACCCGCGGAATCTTCAGTTCCGCCGCCGCCTGAAGTTCGACGTTCTCACCACCAACGGCCGACGTGTAGACCACCAACTCCGTCCCCTCGCTGATATTCTGGCCCGTATGGCCGCTATAAATTCGAGCGCCCAATTTCTGCAACTCCTTCATGCCGCCATTGGGCGCCATGTCCGACCCGGTCACGCGGTGCCCTTGTTGCAACAACAGGCGCGCCAGTCCACTCATCCCGCATCCTCCGATGCCCACAAAATGGACCCGGCGCGGTTGGCTGCCGAGAAACTCAATTAGCTGCTGTTTATTCCCCATATTGTTCCAAAAGGGTTGCGATGCGGTCCGCCGCGTCGTCCACTGCCAGCGACCGCGCGGCTCTGGCCATGCCGCGGCGACGCACTTCGTCGTCGAGCAGTTCCGTGATGGCCCCGGCGAATTGTTCACCCCGTGCCGAGCGCTCTCCATCCGATGGCGATGCACCCCAAAAACCTTGGAGCTTTCGGGGTTGTTCGATCAGCCGCGCCGCCCCGGCCCGCTCGAACACCCGCGCGTTGTACCACTGGTGATTGCCTGCGGCGTGCGGGTACGGAACCAGAATCGCGGGCAAGCCAAACGCCGCGATCTCGGTGAGCGTGGCGGCTCCGGAACGCGCTACCACCACGTCGGCCGCGCTATACGCCAATTCCATCTGTCCGCAAAAACTCATTACCGTTGCCCGAACTCCATTCTTTTCGTACGTCTCGCGTATGAACTCTTCATCCTTCGCGCCTGTTAAATGCACAAACTGCAACCCGTCCGCCCGCGACCGCAGCAGCGGCAGTGCGCGCGCCACGCCTTCGTTGATCGCGTGAGACCCCTGACTGCCCCCCGCGACCAGCACGGTCAACCGCCCGGTCTCCAAACCAAGCTGCGCGTGCGCATCGGCCACTTTGCCGCGCCGCAACGCCGCGCGAATCGGCGTGCCCGTGACCGTCACCGGCTTGCGCCCAAAATACCGGGCGCAGTCGGCCAGCCCGACCGCCACGTGGTCCGCCAATCGGCCCGCCCAACGGTTCGCTTTGCCGGGCACGGCGTTGGATTCGTGGATCAACGTCGCCGACCTGTGCTGGCGGAACCATCGCGCCCCAAACACCGCCGGCGCGGACGTGAATCCCCCCATTCCCAGCACCACATCCGGCTCGAATTCGTCACAAGCCGCGACGCACCCCCGCGTCGCTCTTGCCAGGCGCAGGCAGAACTTAACCAACTGCCCCGGCCCCTCGTACCCCACGGCCGGCACCGCTTCCACCGCGATACCGTCCGAACGGTTGGAGCAACCGGTCGATACTGCCAAGGCCGTCTGATCGATTGCCTTTTCGGACACCAACAACCGGACTCGATGCCGGCGCGCGTCGAGGATCTCCGCGACCGCCACCCCCGGGAATAGATGCCCCCCCGTCCCGCCGCATGCGATCATGACTTTCATTCATGCAACCGCGACCGCGCCTCCTACGTGAGTGACGAACGCCGCGCGAAGAATTCCTGTTCCTCACTCTCCGCTTCCGCGGAACCGTGTCGGTAAATGTTCAAGAGCAACCCGATGGCAACCATGTTCAGCACCAGGTTCGATCCGCCAAAACTGATAAACGGCAGCGGCAGCCCCTTCGTCGGCAACCACGCCGTGACCACGCCGATATTGATCAGCGCCTGCATGGCCAACAGCACCGCGATGCCCATGCCGAGGTACTGCCCGAATAAGTCCGACGCCCGCAAGCTGATAACCACCGCGCACACCATCAACAACGCGAACGCCAGCAGGATTGCCAGCGTTCCCACCAATCCCAGTTCTTCGCCGATGATCGGAAAAATGAAGTCCGTGTGGGCCTCAGGCAGGTAAAACATCTTCTGCAAACTGTTGCCCAGGCCCAGTCCGTTGAATCCACCCGACCCAAACGCAAGGATCGCCTGCCACACCTGATAGCCGGCGCCCTGCTTGTATTTCTCCAGATCCATGAACGCCATGAGCCGCGCCGCACGCGTCGGGTTGTGGATGACGAGCGTGGCAAATCCCGCCACGCCACTGAGGATGGTCGGCACCAGGAACCGCAGCCGCACGCCCGCGATGTACATCATCGCAAAACTCACTGACGCCATCAGCGCCGTGGAACCGAAGTCTGGCTCGGCCAGAATCAACAGCAACATTATCCCGACCACGCCCATGGGAATGGCAAACCCGCGGCTGAACCGGTCGAGACGCCGTTTCTCTTTCGCAAGCCAGTGCGCCAGCCACACGACCAACGCCAGTTTCCCGAGTTCCGATGGTTGAAACCGCATCGGACCAAACCCAAGCCAGCGGCGCGCGCCGCCCACCTTCAGCCCGATGTGGGGAACCAACGCCAGCGCCAGCATGACCCCGGCGACGACGAGCATGGCCGTGCACACGCCGCGCAGTTTCGGGTAGGGAAAACTGGCAGCCATCCCGCATCCGACGGCTCCGACGAGCATCCACGCCAGTTGCCGCTTCAGCAGATAGTGCTGATCGCCGTAGCGGTCCTTGGCGTACAGGGCGCTCGTGCTGAAGAGCATGACCACGCCAATGGTCAACAACACCAGCATGATCGTCAACAGCGTGATGGCAGCCTTGTTCACAGGCCTCCAACTTTCTGGTTAAGCGAATCTATGGCTTGTGGTTATTGTACTGTCGCACGCGATGCGGACACAACCGGTGCCGCCAGTGCCGGCGTGGTTGGGGCCGTTGTTCCCGTAGTCGTTGCGTTCGCTACCAGCGTTGTGTTGGCGACCGGCGTCGTCGCGGGGGCCGTCGTGGTCGACGCTGTCGCACTCGGCTGCTGCGACGGGATCACCAGACGCTGACCGTACTGGACCTTCTTCGGGTCGGTGATGTTGTTGGCTTTGAGCAGGTCCTCGGTCTTGATGCCGTACTTCTTGGCGATCGTCGCCGGGGATTCTTTGAAGTCCACGATGTGGATTGTCTGCCCGTTCTCCGTGTAGGTGCCGGGAGCCTGCCACCCTGCCGACGACGTGGCCGCAATGCCCGCACTAACGGTGTTGCCAGCCGTGTCCGTCGCGGCCTTGGCCGTCGCCATCGGGATGTGGAGCTTCTGGCCAACCTTGAGCGAATCACCATTCAGATTGTTCGCCTGCTTGAGCGCGGCCATGGTGACGTTCTTGTGGCGGGCGATCTTCCAAAGTGAATCCCCGGACTTCACCACGTACAGATTGCCACTGTCGTCGGTTCCCGTTGACGGAGCCGCTGATGCGGTCGCCCCGGACGGGACGCTGTTGGCGTCCGTTGGGGCGGGGACCACGGAGGCGGTCGCGACGCTGGTCTTCTCCGCCTTCGCCGCGGGCACGGTCAGTTTCTGGCCAACCTTCAGCGGGCTGGTCTTCGACATATTGTTCGCGCGACTGAGTTCGGCGACGGTAACGCTCTCCGCCTTGGCGATCTTCCACAGGGAATCCCCCTTCTTCACGACGTAGACATGCACGGTCGCCGAGACCGGCGCGGGTTGCGCCGCTGCCACCGGTGCCGGAGCCGGTGCTTCATTGCCCGCCATGGACGTTGCAGGCGCCAGCGGGTTGACCGCTCCCGGACCTTGCGGATTCGGGATGGAAGTCACCACGTTGCTGTCGGGTTGCTGGCCGGGCAGGCTTTCATTCGCCGCCATATCCGGCGTGCTGCTCTTGACCCGGGAGCACCCCTCAAAGACGACGATGCCCCCGATCACAAGGACGTGTAACGCTACGACGATGAGTACGACTTTCGAGACTTTCATTGGTTCCTTTCGGTATTGTTGTTTTGATCGATTGTTGTTCTGCAAATCCGGTTACGTCACCTCACGGCAAGTTGAAGACGTGCCGTTTGAACTCCTCACCGCGATGTTCATAATTCTCGAACATGTCAAAGCTGGCGCACGCCGGCGACAACAACACCGTATCGCCCCGGCGGGCATGACTGGCCGCCAGGCGGACGGCCTCTTCCATTGAAAACGCGCGTACGCACGGCGCGACCCTGGACCAGGCGCGCCACATCTTGCCCTGCGCCTCACCCATCAACACCGCCAGCTTGACCTTGTCGGCAACCACCTCCTTCAGCGAAGTGAAATCCAAACCCTTGTCGCGACCGCCCGCGATCAGCACGCAGCGTCCCGTCAGGGAACGCAGCGCCTTCTCGACGGCATCGACGTTGGTCGCCTTCGAATCGTTGATGTACGTCACTCCATCAACTTCCGCCACGAATTCACACCGGTGCGGTTGCGGACAGTACGAGCAAATCGCCTCGCGCATTCGTGATACGGGCAACCCCATGGCCAACCCGGTCGCGAGCGTCGCCAGCACGTTCTCGGCATTGTGCACGCCGCGCAGGTTCGTCTCACTCATCTTCAGCAGAATCCCGCGGCATTCCGGCAACCGGCACCAAATTGTTTCGTTGTCGAACCAGTCGAGCCAGACGTCCGCTTCGTGGTTGTAGGCGCTGAACGTGATCGGGTGCGCCTTGATCGCAATGCCCATGCGCCGCAGTGTTTCCAGCGTCTCCACACTGACGACCGCCGTGTCTTCCGGTCGCTGGTTCATGAAAATAAACGACTTTGCCGCCGCGTAGGCATCCATCGACTCGTAACGGTCGAGGTGGTCGGGCGTGATGTTCAACAACACCGCGATGCTCGCGCGAAACTGCTCGATCTTCTCCAACTGGAACGAGCTGACTTCGAGCACCACGGCGTCCAACCCCGCGCTGGCTTCCACCGCGTCGGAAAACGCATTCCCGATATTGCCTGCCGCCGTGGTGCGTTTGCCGCAACCAGCCAGCATCGCGGCGATCAATTCCGTCGTTGTCGTTTTCCCATTCGTGCCTGTGATGGCAATGATCGGGCACAGGCAAAAACGGTACGCCAATTCCAGCTCACTCAGGAGCGGCGTATTCTGCGTCAATACCTCCCGCACGATCGGTCGCTCGGGCCCGATGCCCGGACTGACCACCGCGAGGTCAAACCGCGTCGAGCGGTTGAACTGGTTGCCCAGCTCCACCCGCACACCCAACCGGCGCAGCCGCATCGCCCGCTCCTGTAATTGGTCTCCGGCCGATTCGTCCCGCACCACCACGCGCGCGCCGTCGCGCTGCAACAAGGATGCCGCCGCCATCCCGCTACGGCCCAACCCCAGCACGACCACGTCCTTACCCCTCAATTCCATCGTCTGCATTTCTCAATCACCTCAATTTCAGCGTTGCCAATCCCAGCAACGCAAAGATTACCGACAACACCCAAAATCGCGTGGTCACCTTGGTCTCCGACCAGCCGCGCAACTCGAAATGGTGATGCAACGGCGCCATCGCAAAAATCCGCTTGCCGCGGAGCTTGAAGCTGGCGACCTGCAAAATGACCGAGGCGGCTTCCATCACGAAGATTCCACCGACGATGACCAGCACCAACTCCTGCTTGATCATCACCGCAATGGCGCCGATCAACCCGCCAATCGCCAGCGAACCGGTGTCGCCCATGAACACCTGCGCCGGATGGCAGTTGAACCACAAAAACCCCAGGCTCGCGCCGATGAGCGCGGCGCACACCACCGTCAATTCGCCGGCCCCCGACACGAACGGCACCTGCAGGTAACTGGCAAATCTGAAATTGCCGGCCACGTAACACATCACGGCATACGTTAGCGCCACCGTCAGGGTGCATCCCGTCGCCAAACCGTCGAGGCCATCCGTCAGGTTCACGGCGTTCGACGAGCCGACGATCACCACCACCACCAGCAGCAACGCCCACCATCCCATGTCCGCGATCACTGGCCCTTTCACGAAAGGCATCATCAATTTCCTCGCGGTCTGGCCGAGCAGCGGATCGGTCAGGAGCAACGTCCCCACAAACAATCCCAGACCGATTTGAAAGAGAAACTTTGTTTTCGCGCGCATCCCTTCGGACTTTCGCGCCTGTACCTTCGCCCAATCGTCCAGGAACCCAATCCCGCCGAGCCAAATCAACGTCACCAGGCAAATCAAAACAAGTTGATTGGTCGGACGCGCCCACAGCAGGACCGAATCCACCACCGCCCAGATGATGAGGATGCCGCCCATTGTCGGGCAGGCTTTCTGGCCGTGGGTCTTGGCCAATTCCCGCAGATCGTCTTCGCCGCGGATCGGCTGCTGGAGTTTCATCTCGACCAGACGGCGAATGAGCCACGGCCCCACAAACACGCACATCAACAGCGCCGTCAGTGCGGCAAACACCGCGCGGAAGGTCACGTATTGAAACACCCGCAACGGCGAGAACCACTGCGTATACTCGCTCAGATAGTAAAACATCTCCTCCTCGGTCCGTCACTTCCTCACACCCGTGTTGCCGCGCCTCGGGGAGGCGCAGTCCCCACACACTACTGGTTGGCGCCTCACAGAGGCGCGACTACATGGTTTCGGTATCCCTCCACAATTCGTTCCAACTGCAATCGTCTCGAACCTTTGACCAACACAAAATCACCTTCCTGCGCGAGCGTGCGGATCGTCTCTTCCGCCTCCGTCGTCGTGGCCAACGGCAGGACCCGGTGGGTTTCCATGCCCGCTTCGATGGCCGCCTGCGCGATCAGCCGCGCGGACTGGCCGACCGTGATCAGCAAGGCCAGGCCGCAGTTGGCTGCGATCACCCCGATGTCACCGTGCGCCGACTGTGTCCATTCGCCGAGTTCCAGCATGTCGCCGAGTACGGCGATCTTCCGTCCGTTGCACGGGGTTTCGCGAATCATTTGCAACGCGGCCTTCATCGACACCACGTTGGCGTTGTAGCAATCGTTCACAAACCGCACGCCATCGATCGTGACCAACTCCATCCGCATGTGCGGAAATTCCGCGTTTTCCAAACCAACACGGATTTCATCCAGGTCCATTCCCGCGAAATAGCCAATGGCGGCCGCTTGCAACGCGTTGTAGATCTGGTGGCGACCGAGCGTCTTGAGCCGCACGATCACATCTTCCCGCTTCTTCGCGATGTTGAGGCGGAACTTCACATCCCCGTTGATTTTGATCTCGCTACCGCGGATGTCCGCGAAATTGTCGATCCCGACCGTTACCACCGTCGCGTTCGTGTGCGCGCGCAATTCGTGGCACCACTTGTCATCGGCATTGATCACCGCGAGACCGTCGCCGTTGCGCGGCAACACTTCCAACAGCGATCCCTTCTCTCGGGCCACTCCGGCTTCGTCCCCGAAGAACTCGACATGCCCCAGGCCGACGTTGGTGATGACGCCGATGTCGGGCCGCACCATCTTCGCCAGCGCGGCGATTTCACCCGGATGATTCGTCCCCAGTTCAAACACGCCGTAGTCGTGCGCGCGGTCCAGCCGTAAGAGGTTGAGCGGCACACCAATGTGGTTGTTGTTATTGCCGGACGATTCCACTACATTAAACCGTTCCCCAAGCACCGAGGCGATGAGCCGCTTGGTGGTCGTTTTCCCGCTCGAGCCGGTAACGGCAATCAGGCGGGTGGTTGGGGGCATCAGCCGGCGGTAGTTCGTTGCGAGTTTGTGCAATGCGGTGAGGGTGTCTTGCACTTGGAGAAGCGCCAAGGCACTAGGCGAGTTCATTGCACGGGTAGGATTCGAGACTACCGCCGCCGATGCCCCCAAGCGGGCCACATCGGGTACGAATTCGTGTCCGTCAAAGCGCTGGCCGCGCAGAGCGACAAAGCAATCGCCCCGGCCCAACGCGCGTGAGTCGATACTGATTCGTCCGACCAGCCTTCCTGGCTCGCCGCGAATCAGCCGCGCCTCACAAAGTTCAGCTAATTGTTCTAAACGCAAGGTTTCCACCGTGTTCCACTCAAACGAAAATAATCTTCAACCACTTGACGGTCGTTGAACGGCACAACCGTGTCCGCAAATTCCTGATAGGTCTCGTGTCCCTTGCCGGCAATCACCACCGCGTCACCCGGCCGCGCGATATCCAGCGCCCGTTCGATGGCCTCGCGGCGATCGTTGATCACCTGATGGTGGTTGCCGTTGGTGGCCGTGAACCCTTCCTCGATCTGCTTCACAATTTCCCGCGGGTCTTCCGTGCGCGGGTTGTCGGTTGTGATGATGGAAAAGTCCGCCAAATCACAAGCCGCCTGCCCCATCACCTTCCGCTTGCCCTTGTCGCGGTCGCCCCCGCAGCCGAACACCACAATCAGCCGTCCCCGGGCCAGTTCCGCGACCGTGGCCAGCACGTTGCGCAACGCGTCCGCCGTATGCGCGTAATCCACGAACACCTTGAAGTCCTCCGGAACTTGCACCCTCTCGACGCGGCCCGGCACGGGACGCAATTGCGCCAGCGCCGATTCGGTCGTCCGCAGATCGATGCCGATGGCTTGAGTGGCGCTGATGGCCGCCAGCGCGTTGGACACGTTGTAGCGTCCAATCAATGGAAGTGACATCGGGATACTGTCCTGGGGCGTGTGGACGACGAAGTAACTTCCCTCCGCCGACACACGCACGTCCTCGGCGCGAATGACCGCCGCGCTTGAAACGCCGTAGCTAAGTACGGCGTGGTCCCCACCCAAGCGCTCGATCAAGTCACAACCGTAAGCGTTATCCGCATTCACTACCGCACGGCCCGCCTTTCGGACAGTGCCCAACGCGCTGAACAGCCTCGTTTTCGACTCGAAATATTCTTCCATCGTCCCGTGGTAATCGAGATGGTCCTGCGAAAGATTCGTGAAGATCGCGACATCGAAATCCACTTCTTCCACGCGCAATTGATCGATCGCGTGGGAACTGACCTCCATCGACACGCCGCCGCAGCCGGCCCGCAGCATCTGGCTCATCATGTCCTGGATATCGACGGACTCGGGTGTCGTCCGCGACGCGGGGATCACACGCTGGCCGATCTGATACTGCACCGTGCCCAGCAGGCCGCAGGAAATCCCCGCCGCCTCCATAATGGCCTTCACCATGAATGCCGTCGTGGTCTTGCCATTGGTTCCCGTAACTCCGATGACCTTCAACTGCTGCGAGGGATGGTTATAGAATTGGGCCGACGCCTGCGCCATCGACCATCGGGCATCGCTGACTTTGATGCGCGTGGCCCGTGGATTGAAGCTGGCGTCGCGCTCCAACACAATCGCCGCCGCGCCCCGTTCGATGGCCGCCTCCACGAAGCGATGTCCGTCGGTCCGCTCGCCACGCATCGCCACAAACATGTGGCCGGGCATCACGCGGCGCGAATCATAGGCGATGCCGGTAATTTCCTGGTCCAGCGGACCGATGACCGCCAGCGGCTTGACCGTTTTGACAATGTCCGCGAGTTTCATGATACTTTCGTTACCTCTGTCGGTGGAGTCTGCGGCACCATGCCCAGATACTCGGCGACTTTCTCCGCCACGGCCCGGAATACCGGTCCCGCCACTGATCCGCCGTAGTACGCGCCCCCAACGGGATCGTCCAACGAGACCAAAATGGAAATCTCCGGGTTCGACGCCGGGAAATAGCCGATGAACGACGAGTAGTACTTGCGGACGTACTGGCCGTTCTCAACTTTCTGGGCCGTGCCCGTCTTGCCCGCCACATCGAATCCTTGCACAGCCGCTTTCGGCGCCGTCCCCTCGGGCCCGACCACCTTGCGCAATGCCGTCGTCATTAACTCGCTGGTGTGCGCCGAGATAACCGGCCCGACCGACCGCGGTTGATATTGCAATACGGTCACGCCATCTTCGCTGACGATGCTCTTGACGATCATCGGCTTCATCCGCACACCCTTGTTCGCAATGGTGTTCAGAGCCATCAACATTTGCAGTGGTGTCACCGCAATCTCGTGCCCCATTGGAATACGGGTGATGGAAAGACTGTTCCAGCGAGCCAGTGGATGGGCGATCCCTGAAACCTCTCCCGGCAGGGCGATGTCGGTTTTGTGGCCGAAACCGTACCGCCGGACGTACTCGTACAGCCGCGCCGGCCCCATCCGCAGACCCACCTTCGCCGCCCCGATGTTGCTGGAATGAAACAAAATTTCCTCGACACTCAACACGCCGAATGGATGCGCATCGTGCAAAACGCGGCCCGCATACATGAACGCGCCATTCTCGCAGTCGAACTGGTCCCCAAGCGTAACGATGCCCTCGTTGAGCGCGCCCGAGCACACGACAATCTTGAACGTGGAACCCGGCTCGGCGACGTCGCTGACGCACCGATTGCGACGCGCGTCGGCGGAAGACGCGTCCATCTCGGTCGGATCAAACGTCGGCCGAGAACTCATCGCCAGGATTTCCCCCGTCTTTGGACGCGAGACAATGATCGCGCCCGATTGCGGTTTGAATTGCTCCATCGCTCTCTCGAGTTCCTGCTCCGCGATGTGCTGGATCACCTGATCGACCGTGAGGACAACGTTGAGACCGTCCTGCGGCCCAAGGTCCTCGGTGCGCAATGCCCGAATCTCACGGCCTTTGCGGTCACGTTCGATGACCTCGTAGCCGGCCTGGCCCTGCAAATAATCTTCCATCGACGCTTCGATGCCCTGCACCCCCCTGTGTTCGGCATCGACGAACCCGATCACGTGACTGGCCAGCGGACCGTTCGGATACGACCGGACAAATTGATCCTCGAAGTAGATGCCCTTCAACTTCATCGCCCGGATCTTTTGCACGGCGTCTTCATCGAGTTTGACGCGCGGATTGAGCCGAATGTAGCGGGACTGGCCACTGAGCTTTCGCGTGAGTGAGTCGACATCCGTCCCCAACAATGGCGCAAGCTTCTCCGCGATCGCGGATGCCTGCGGCGCGGTGATCGTCGCGTCTGCCGTGACGATGCGCACCGACAAACTGTCGGCGAGCAAATTGCCGTTGACATCCAAAATCGACCCCCGGCGGCCTTGCCGATGGACAACCTGCTCGCGGTTTGCCTGCGCCAACGCACTGAGCTCTTTGTGCTGCAGGACATGCAAATCGAAAAGACGGAACGCGAGCGCGGTGAAGACCGACGCCAACGCGCCGACCACGATCAACGCCCTGCCTTGTTGCGGCGCCAGTGTCATTATTCCTATTGTGCGATCGCCCGGGGTTGAGGGTTGCGTACTTGTAGTCTGACTTGTTGTTGCGCCGGGATCCGCGCGGGCAACGGAGCATTCGCCATCTGCACGTCCCATTCCGGACCCGGCTCATACAACCGAACGACCTGGCTTTCCTTGGGAGCCACCAGGCTGAGATTGTATCCTTGGCACTTCGTTTCCAGTTCCGCCGGGGATTCCAGATGCGCCAGTTGCGCGGCCAGCATCAGGTTGCGCTTTTGCGCCGAAGACAGGAGCGCCTCTCGCTTCTTGATCTCGTCGCCCAAACGATAGATTGCGTTTTTCTGCCAGACGTAGCCCAGTCCACTGATGGCCACACACACGCACACGAACAGCGACTTGGTCACCGTCCCAAACCTCAATGGCTCGCGTTTACGATTCCGCTTCATCACAAAAATTGGCCCGGGGGGTCGTTCTCCCTGGACCCGACCCCCCGCGGGGTTCCCCACCCCCAACCAAACCTTCTCTTCCTAAATTTTCTCCGCGACGCGCAACTTCGCGCTCCGCGCCCGTGGGTTCACACCCACTTCCGTCTCGTCGGCCGTGACGGGCTTCTTCGTCACGATCCGCAACGTTTCCTTGCGCCCGCACCCGCACACCGGCAGCTCCGGCGGACAAATGCAGCCGCTGCTCTTTTCCACAAAAAACCGTTTCACAATCCGGTCTTCCAGCGAATGAAAAGAGATGACCGCAATCCGCGCCCCGGATTGCAGAAACCGGGTGGCCACATCCAGACCTTGACGGAGATTGGCCAGCTCGTTGTTCACCGCGATGCGCAAGCCCTGGAACACTCTTGTCGCCGGATGGATGGCGCCACGCTTCGGCCCCAGTACTTGCTCCACCAATCGGGCCAGTTGGGTGGTGGTCTCCAGCGGTGCTCGCTCACGTTCGGCGACAATTGTACGGGCAACCGCTCGGGAACGCTTCTCTTCGCCATACACACGGAAGATCTTGGCCAGTTCCTCCAGACTGGCGGTGCGAAGGATGTCCCGAGCGGTTGCCCCAAGCTGGCGGCTCATGCGCATGTCCAACGGGCCATCCCGCAGGACGCTAAAACCTCGGCCCGGCTCGTCAAACTGACGCGAACTGACCCCGAGGTCGAACAGAACCCCATCCACCACTGTTACTCCTAGACTCATCAACACTCTCTCCAACTCCACGTAACTGGCGCGCACCAATTGTACGCGCGCCCCAAATTCACTCAGCCGCTCGCGGCTGGCCGCGATGGCCTCATCATCCCAGTCCAACCCGATCAACTGACCTTCCGGCCCGCACGCGCGCAAAATCTCTCGCGCATGCCCGCCGCCGCCGACAGTACAATCCACGTACAGCCCGCCGCGGCGCGGTTGCAACTGGTTTACGACCTCCTTGAGCAGCACAGGTGTGTGGTAGGTCATGCAGAAGCCCGGATCGGAAGGAAATTGACTACCTACGTTCGCCGATCCTGACCTCCTTTGCCATACCCCCCCCCGCGGGAAGCTTCCCTCCCGCTGTCACCGCCGCGCAAGACCGCAACCGGCTTGCCAGTTCCCTCCTCACAAGCGCGCGGCGCGATGACTGCCCAACACTCGTCCGATCAAATGCCCGAAACCAACGCGCGACCACGGGGTGCTGCTGGAACGTTCGCGCTTCACGTTCTCCACGGCGTAACTCGCGGAAAAGTCGATCACGTCGGTGGCCATTTCGGGCAAACACCCGCAACCGCCCTCGATGATAACCGCGCCGCGCGCGACAGGACGCGAGGCCAACCGCTGTACGCCGTCACTGCCAGCGGACCGGACGATCCGACTATCCAACTTCGGAAATGGATTCATTCGCGGCAGACGGAACTGCCGCATTTCCCCGCCCTGATTCGTCAGGCTGCGGTTCACACTCAAAAAACTCATGATGTCTTCTCGACTCATCTGCGATCTCACAATCCCACCTGCTTGGCGGCCTCCGAAAAATTCTGCATGGCGTTGCGGTCAACCTCGGCCCACCGCTCCGGCGACCAAATCTCGAACCGCGTCAACATCCCCACGAGAACCGCTTCCTTCCCCACACCGGCGTGCCGAAGCAACTGGTCAGTCAACCCGATGCGCCCCTGGCTGTCGCAGGGTGTACCGTGCGCCCGAGAGGCGATAACCCGAAGCACGTCGCGTCGCCCGTATTCTCCGATCGAAATGTCGTCGGCGCGCTCCAGCATCTTCTCCATGGCCGATGCCGTTAACACGACCAGACAATTCTTTGGATCGGGCAACACGTAAAACTCTCGCGAGCGTCTCGCGGCAGCCCGCCATATTGCCGGTATCGCGACGCGGTTCTTTTCGTCAACCGCGTGCCGAAACGTGCCAAAGAACACCGCCCTTGTAAGTGCCTTAACCATTTGGGAGTCGTGGCCCCTCCTTGGTAACCACCATTCCCCACAACGCCCCACATTTAGACACGGCACCCAAAACGTGTCAACACCTTTTCGTGAATTCTCTGAAAAAAATTCTGCGCGGCGCGCGCGTTGAACAGGTTCGAGGCAATGGAGGGCAAAACGGGCGAACAGAAGCGGGGGCGAGGAAGGGTTTTTGGGGGGTGTGCTAAAGGAAGTCGGAAGGGGCTTCAGACAGGGTTTGAAGGGACACCTCGGGCGTGTTGGCGCGTTCTATAATTAATGCAGTCAACTCGGCGGCTTTGGCGTCAAAATCCTTCCAGTTGTTTCTTCAAATCGGCTTTGTGCTGCGCCATAATGCGCCCCATGTCCCGCTGCATCTTTTCTTCGGTGCAGATGACGAGCATATTCGCACCCGTCCAGGCCGTCAACTTGCCATCTGCTGTGTGCATGTGGGCGAAGCCAGCTTCATCGTCCTTCTCGAAGACCCGGTTTGTGCCACCATTCATGAATATAAAACTGGATGCAATGATCGGAGCCGAGTGTGTGCGTTTCATCCGCAGAATAGCCGATTGTCTCCACGCAATTAGAGGTCAACCAAACTGTGACGGTGAATCCATTTTTCAGGAAGACAAACGACTCGCCATTGGTCGCAATTTCCTGACCATAGCGCACTCGGCATTGTTCAAGGGTTTCGCCGACGCGGCCATCGACCGAGGCGGGAAACACCAGTAGTAGCAGAACCAACGCGCGCCTCATGATTCACCTCGCGAGGGCTGGTATTATTTGGCGCGGGGAGACAAGTCAGGGATCTTCGAGCCAGGCAAGGATAGCGTCGGTGTCGTCGCCGAAGAGGACGAATAGGGCAAGCCGCATTTCGGTGTGCGGCGCGCCTTTATGGCGCCAGCGGCATTTGAGGCGTTGCATATATATGGAAGCTTGTCGGTTGATGCCATAGCGCCCTATTTCCTCATGCATGCCTGCGGGCTGCGCCTCGAATTCGCGCAGCCCCCGGTGGCATGTCTATTCTCGGTCGCGCCCGCTTCCGAAGAGGAATGTCAGCCCCCGCCACGCGCGGTCGCGCCAGCACCGCTCGTTGTGTTCGCCACCTTTGTCCTCGAAATACAGCAAGTCCTCTCGCTCACGCCACCCGCGTGACAAATACGCTTCGTGAACCTGACGCGATTGCCGCACCCCATCCTGGACCGTGCCGCAGTCGAGATAGATGCGGAGGTCCTGATGATCGCGTTCGCGCACGAACTCCACGAACGATTTTTTCTGCCGGTCGCGAACCTGAAACGCGCCCGACAAACACGCCGCCTTGCTGAAGGTCTCGGGAAGCTTGTGCGCCATCCACAACGCGACCAATCCGCCGAGCGACGAACCCATCAACGCCGTGTGGTGGCGATCTTTCTTCGTCGGAAATCTCCGGTCGACGTATCGCTTCACGACATCGACCACGTAGTTCGCGTACGGATGCGACAGAATGTCGTCGTATGTCTTCACCGGCGTGTACTCGCGGTATCGCGCGTGCGTGTTCGGAATGCCGACAAGAATAATCGGCTCCATCTTCCCCTCACGAGTCAACTCGTCGGCAATCTGATTGAGGAACCAACCGCCGTGACCGTAGCAGCAATGCGGATCATCCCATATATTTTGCCCATCGTGGCAATACAACACAGGAAACCGCCGCCGATGATCGTGCTCCGCCAGTTCGGGAAGATGAACGTAGATCGGCCGCGGCGCGAGATGACCGAACCGAGGGAGCACTTTCGACTCGTCGATCAAGTGAAATCGGGACGACTCGGGGAAACGGATCATGTGCGTTTCGGAAACAACGGCGCAACCTGGCCGATCTTCGTCCCCGCCGCAAGCCGTCCCCAATTCGTTTCTTCGGCGAACAAGCCGCGCTTGTCGCCCACCCCTAGTTGCGTCCGGATCGCGCCGCTCGTGGTCGGCATGAACGGCGTCACAAGCACAGAGATCAACCGCACCGATTCCGCAAGATTGTAAAGCACGCCATCGAGTTGACGCGCTTTCGCTGGATCCTTGGCCAGTTTCCACGGCGCGCTTTCTTCCACGTACTGGTTCGAGCGCACCACGAAACCCCATAGCGCATCGAGTGCCCCGACGAAGTCCAGCCGGTTCATCCGCTCGCGATACGCGGCTACCATCGTCTCCGCATCAGTGCGCAAGCCTTCATCGCTCGCTTGTGGTGCCACGCCATTTCGATACCGCTGGATCATGGTCAACGTGCGATTCACCAGGTTTCCCAGCTTGTCGGCCAGTTCGGCGTTGTAAACGTCGTTGAACCGGGCCTCCGCGAAATCACTGTCGTTGATCCCCAATGGGCCATAGCGCGCCAGAAAATACCGTAGCGCGTCGAGCCCGAAGTTCGACACGTACTGGTCGATTTTCTCGATGTCGATAAAGTTGCCGAGACTCTTGCTCATCTTCTGGCCTTCGCTGATCCAAAAACTGTGCGCATAAACCTGCCGCGGCAACTCGCGCTTCAGGGCAATCAACATTGCCGGCCAGATCACCGCGTGGAACCAAAGGATGTCCTTCGCGATCAAATGCACGTCCGCCGGCCAGAACTTCCGACGCTCGTCCGTATCGACTGTCGAGAGGTAATTGAAGAGCGCATCGATCCACACGTAGATGGTGTGTTCGGAGTCTCCCGGAATTCGGATTCCCCAATCGCTTCCACCCGTGCGCGAAATCGGCACGTCATTGAGACCTTCGCGGATGCGGTTCCGGACTTCATTGCGCCGCACGTCGGGATGGACGAACTCTGGCCGCTCCTCCAGCAGCTTCAACAACGAGTCGCCGTACCGGCTGAGTCGAAAGAAATAATTCTTCTCCTTCTTGCGGACCAGCGGCTTGCCGTTAAACGGCGACTTGAACTCGTATTCCTTGGCCTTGTTCTCGGGCAAATACTCCTCCTGCCCGGCGTCATACCAGCCTTCGTAGTCCCCGAGATATACATCGCCCGTCTTCAGAAGTTCGCCGACGTACTGTTGCGCCTTGACCTTGTGACGCTCCTGGCTTGTGCGAATGAAATCGTCATTGCTGATACCCAGCTTGGCAAATGTATCCTGAAATGCTTTCGCATTCTCGTCGGCCCACTGTTGCGGCGTCACGCCATGCTCCGCCGCGGAGTCCACCACCTTCGCCGCATGCTCATCCGTGCCCGTCAGAAAAAACACGTCATCACCGCACAACCGATGAAAGCGCGCCGCGATGTCCGCAATCGTGGTCGTGTACACATGACCGATATGCGGACGGTCGTTGACATAGTAGATCGGCGTCGTGACGTAAAATTTCATGGGCGCGAGATAATCGCAGCTTGGCGCGCCCGAGTCAACCGTCTCACTTCCCGCCCATTCTCTCCAGCAACGTCACGATCGAGAGGATACAGAGCGCCTGGATGATGACGACCAGCGCAGCGGTCATTTGCGACCACAACAGTATTGTCGCCCCAAGACCGAGGGTGAGCGTAATGAGGTAAATCAGCGTTACCGCCCAGCTTTGCGGCAGCCCCAACCGCACCAGACGGTGAGAAAGATGGTTCACATCGCCTCGATAGACCGGCTGGCCGTGCCGCACGCGAATCCACATCACCATCACCAGATCGAACAGCGGCACCGCCAGCACCAGCAAGGGAATCAATACAGGCAACCAAGTCGGCGTCTTGCCATGGCGGTAAAACGTCACGCAAATCGGCAGCACCGCCAGCATGTACCCAACAAAGTGGCTGCCGGCATCGCCGAGAAAGATCGTCGCCGGCTTGAAGTTATGCGGCAGGAATCCCATCAGCGCGCCAGCCAGCGCCACCGCCAAAAGACACACGAAATACTCGTGCTGCATGCCGGCGATGAATCCAAACAGCGACGCGCAGACTATTCCGATCCCCGTGCACAGCCCGTCCATGTTATCGAGAAAGTTCATCGCGTTCGTGATGGTCACAATCCACAATACGGTCATCGCGTAGTTGATGAAGCGATTGGGAATAAATGCCGTAATTCGTATCCCCGCCAGCGCCACCAATAACGCGATAGCCACCTGTGCGATCAATTTCGCCCGCGGGTTCAGCTCATACTTGTCGTCATACATCCCCAGCGCCACCATCAGGCCGCCTCCCAACACGATCACCAGCAACTTCGGCCAGACCGAGAATGCGCCGTCGAGGTACATCTTCACGTCAGGCATGTCGATCAGCGGCAAATCCACCCGGCTTCCCAGCGGAAGGATGAACAGATAGTTGAATATGACGTTGGCTGCGAACGCGCAGAAAATCGCCGCACCGCCCAGCAACGGCATCGCCTCAGTATGAATCTTCCGTTCCTGGTCCGGCTCGTCGACATACTTCCACTGGAAGGAAAGTCGCTTGAACGCCGGCGTGAAGATCAGTGCCAGCACGAAACTGACATCGAACACATAGAAGTAGACGAGCAGCCAATGCATGTCAGTGTCGCGCGGCCCACAACCGCCGGTACAACTCGTCAAGTTGTTGCACCATTCGCGCCTCCGAAAACCGCTCCTTGACCAACTCCGTGCCCTGTTCGCCCATTCTATGCGCCAATTCGGCGTCCTGCAACAACCGAATCACGGCATCAGCCAGTGCGTTCACGTCCCCGGCGCGCACGAGCAACCCCGTTTCACCGTCGAGGCACACCTCGCGCGCCCCATCGACGTCGAACGCGACGACCGGCTTGCCACATGCCAGCGCTTGGGGCAACGCTCGTGGCAGTCCCTCGCGCAACGACAGGTGCACCAGCAGGTCCATCGACGCCATGTAGCGTGGAATCTCCTGCGGCGGCACCAGGCCCACAAACACAAAATGACTCAGCAACCCCATTTTCGCGACCAGCCACTCAAAACGCTCGCGGTACATACCGTCGCCGACCAACAGAAACTTCACGTTGGGCACGGCAGCGACGATACGTGGCGCCGCCGCGAACAGAAACTCATGCCCCTTCATCCGAAACAACCGCGCGATCTTGCCGACCACCAGGTCGGTTTCCGAAATGCCGAGCGATTCGCGCAGGGAATCGTCACGGCGCGCCTCCACAAAAGCATCGATGTCCATCCCGCTATGGATCGTGACGTACCGATCCGGCGTCCCGATCCCTGCCGCGAGGTATTGGTCGGTCATGGCGTCCGCAACTGACACAAACTGTGTCGTGCAGGCGCCGGCAATTTGCTCCGCCCAGCGAAACGCCCAGTTCCCTGCCGGATTCTGGTAACGGTAAAACGACGGGCCGTGAATGGTGTGCACGATGATCGGCACACGCGCCAACCTTGCCGCCACGCGTCCCGCCAGCCCCGCCTTCCCGCTGTGCGTGTGGACTACCGCGTATCGCCTGCCCGTGAACAGATGTCGCAAGGCGCGGCACGCGCTCATGTCCAGCCACGGATTCGGTGTGCGTCGCAACTCATCCACGATCGTGATCGGCACACCCGCAGCCTTCGCCTGATTGTAGAGCGAGCCTTCCGGTCCGGCCTGCGGACCGATGACCAGATCCACCTCGTGGCCGAGTTTCCGCAGCCCGATGCACGTGGACACGGTATTCTCCTGTGCTCCACCGACGATCAATCTCGTGATGACGTGACAAATCCTCATTACCTACTTTTCCAATTCATACACGATTCGCCGCCCGGAGGCGTGAACCGCTTTCGCAATTTGCTCTTGATCCAGTGCCTCTTGAATCAGACTCCAATTTGCCTCCCTCATATAATCATAGCCATGCCGCAGGCGATCCAACTCCGAATAATTCACGTAGACGTGGGTGATTCCTTGCGCCTGCAACGCCGCTAGCAGTTCTTCGGGCGTCTTCGCCGCACGCGACATCGCCGTCAACGGATTCTGATCAAACGCCGTGCTATACACGACCAATTGCTTTGCATAATATGCGCGGGCTTCTCCGACGTAGAGCACCTTGGCATCAGCGGGCAGATGTTCATTCATCCAAAGGGTCGGCTCCAATACTCCGTTGCCGACGCGCGCGAGAAACTCATCGCTTGTAAACTGACCAAGGTCATATTGCACAAAACTGAACTGCGGCGGCACACGTTGTGGGTTCGACGTGTCCACCAAATCATTCAACGCCAGCGACGCGAGGCTGGCCGCCATCACAAGTCCGACGGAAACGCGCGTCGTGATTCGCACCATTGCATCCCGACCCAGTTTCTCCATGGCAAAGGCGGCGGTGACTGCTCCCACACCAAATGCCGGAAACAAGAACCGCCACGGTCGAAACGTGAAACAAAACCACCCCGCGTACGAGCCCACGAACAACCATCCGGCACGTCTTGCCGCTGGTTCCGCACGCGGGACCAAAAGCAGCAGCGGCATCGTCAGCAGCAACAATGGGACCGCTCCGGCTTCGACGAACGAATACTTCCACGGCAGCGTAAACAATTCCCCAACGGTCGCCAATCCAAACGTCGGCGCGTGTCTCTCCGAGAATACCAGCGCCTGTCCTGCGCTCCAATGCGGGTTTGGGAACCACCGATATAACAACGGATACACCGGGTTGCCCGTCAGCAGCCAGTTCTTCACCAACCATGGCGCGACCATGGCGACCGTGACCAGGCAGAACCCGGCGAGCAAACGATACTTCCGACGAAAAACCAATCCTGCTGCCGCAGGAAACAACACCACCGCAAGCGCTGGCCATTTCGTTGCCACCGCCCCGCCAACGCCAAGGGCCGACAGCCATAGAAGGTCCCTCTTCTCTTCTTCCTCCACCCACAACACGAGAGCCCCGAACGCCAGAGTCGCGAAGAACGCCGTCGCCAGATCGATCCGCGCCGTCTGGCCAAGTTCCTGCATGAATGGCGTGCAATAGAACAGTGCCGCAGCCGTCAGTCCCGCCGACTTCGACCAGAGCCGTTGCGCTATACCATATACCGCCGCCGCAGCAAGCAGGCCGAACAACCAATGCAATAGTTTCGCCGCGATATCCGACGTCGTCGTCCTCGCCAGCAGATACAACATTTCGGCCAACTGCGGCATGTTCGAGTAGAAATTGTGCGGCAGGAACACGATACGGCCTGCGCGTTGGTAGTCCGCCAGCGCGCCGAGGTGGTATTCGAGTTCGTCATACTCGAACGGCGGCGCCAGCGCGCCCGCGAGATTGAGCGCGGCGGCAAGGAGGATGCATGCGAGCATCAGCTTCGCCCAACTGTCGGTGCATTCCGTTGACACATAAAAATCGCCAACAAATTTCCTCGGTGCTGGCAAAAGCCAGCATGCCAGTGTCAGAAACGTGTACGGGACTTTCGCAATGGATGCTGCCCCTGTGACGAGTACCAGCACCGCCAGAAACCAAAGACCAACCCCCAGCGCAAACAGCATGCCGAGCACGTCTCGACGGGTAATCAGCCGGCCTGCCACCATTGCGCCCAAACCCAGCGACGCGGCCACAATGGCGACAACGCATCCGACGTCATACATCCGCGCAGTCCAGAATTCACGGAAGTGCGGGCCAACGCAAAGCGCAGGCATCGACGTGTTGATGATTGCCGCAAGCTGCAACGGCAGCACCCAGGCGCCACAGCGGATCAGATAAACGAGAGCCAGCCCAACGACCCAAAGAATGGCGAGAAGTCGTTTGAATTCCGGGCGAAGCCAGCTGAATCCGTCACGATCCGAAGCGGTCTGCATCGCCCGCCATTGTAGCCGTCCCCACCCGATGCGCAAGCCGACTGGTTACGGCACCGGCCCGAGAAGCATGTCGCCGACTACCCCATCACAGTCCCGCACTTGACCGGGTGCCCTCGCAAAAACGCATCAACAGCCATGCGCTTACTATTGGCGGGTTGGAGTTCGAGGATGCGTAGGCCGCCGCGGCCGGTGGCGACGACGAAATCAGCAAGGACTTCGCCCGGGTTGCCGATGACGTTCTCGACGACCTCAGCTTTCCAGATTTTCAACATCAGGTCGCCCAACTGCGTGTAGGCGCTCGGCCATGGATTGAACGCGCGCACTTGCCGCTCGATCTCGATAGCGGAACGCGTCCAGTCGACGCGTCCATCTTCTTTCGCAATCTTCTTCGCATAGGTGGCGGAGATCTCGTCTTGTTTCGCCCGCGGGGCTTTTCCCTCGGCGACCTGCGCGACCGTTTCCACGAGCAACTCGGCCCCAAGTTTCGCCAGACGGTCGTGTAGCGTAGCGCTGGTGTCGTCAGCGCGAATGGGTTCCGACCGCTGCAGAATAATGTCACCGGTGTCCATGTGTTCGTCGATGTACATCGTGGTGACTCCCGTTTCGCGATCGCCGTGGAGAATGGCGTGTTGGATCGGCGCAGCCCCACGCCAGCGTGGCAGTAACGACGTGTGGACGTTTACGCATCCGAAGCGCGGGATTTCCAGAACCGATTTCGGAAGAATTTGTCCGTACGCGACGATGATGACGAGATCAGGCCGCATGGCGCGCACGGAATCAATCGCCGCCGGCTCGCGGATTTTCAGCGGTTGCTGAACGGGAAACCCGAGGCGTTCGGCGGCGACTTTCACGGGTGGCGGCGACGGCTTGAGGTCACGGCCTTTCGGGCGATCGGGCTGGGTGACAACGGCGACGACCTCGTGGCCGGGCATTTTCGCCACGGCTTCGAGGCACGGGACGGCCAGTTCTGCGGTTCCCATGAATGCGATGCGCATGTTTGCTTTCGTCAGCACTAGCAGAGCCAGTGGTTGAACACAAGTGCGCGAGCAAAACAAAACGGGCAGACGCCGCAACGCCTGCCCGTCCTGTGCAAATAACTTCTGTGTCAGAGACTACGGAGACGTAGCGAGTTGACGGTCGATGCTGAGCGATCCGTCTGGTACGACCACCGTGTTTGTCTGGTCCGCAATGATAGCGTCGAATGCGCCGTGGAAGTGCCCGCGGCCCGCAAACTTCGCAAGACCTTTGACTTTGTTGAGGTTCTTATCAATCGTGTCCGTGACTGCCTTGGGGTCGCCACAGGCACTGTCCTGCTTACGATCCGTGTCCACCAGCACGGCTCGCGGGCAGCCGTTCGTCGGATTGAGATACAGACGGCCCGCCATGTCCAGGAAGCCGCTCAGCAATGCATTGGTGCTGCTGCCAACGGCGGCAACGACCATTTCTGTCGCGAACCGCTCACGGTCTGGGAACGCGGCGCTGGCTTCGCTCTGCTGCTGGACAACGGTGATCTTCGAGCTGGTGGCGATCGTGACAAGGTTGCTGCCGGTCGCCTTGTCAAAAACAACCAATTCTGCGCTGCCGCTGTCGCAGGCAACTTCCAGCGCGAGCACTTCGTTGGTGCGCACCGTGCCGATGGGCGTGCCGAGCGCGAGATTCACCAGATCGGCCCCGATGAAGTCTTGAAACTCGTACGCCGGCTTACCTCCGACCACGCCCTGGATCACTCCCTTGAATGCCGCTGGCGTCCGAAATATGTGATTCGTTTCCGCCGCGAAGGCACCAGTCCCTCCCATGATCGCGGTCACTGCACCAACCGCTAAACACATCCTCATCTTCATCGTCTGTCCTCCGAATCGGCCCGGATATGATTTCCATCGGAGATGCCCCGAGCGCCTTGTCCTGCCTTACAACAGAACACATCCCCGATTGTCCTTTGCTTGATTACAGACTGTTTAACACCATCCACGGTTACAGGTTGCTGTAACGTCCACTGCGATGCGGCAGCCTGAATCAAAACGACTACTGCGTCAAGCGCAAGGTGTTGCGCCACCATAAGATGCGCTATGAATGAACGGTTAGCTCTTTTCCGCCATTGCAGGTGGCGGCACTTCGCGCATTTCCTGCAAGCGACCGAGAATCGCGCTCAGAATGTCGTGTGCCACTTCGATAGGTGTCTGGAGGGCATCGACATCCACGCGTACCTCCTTTGGATAACACGCAAGTACCGGCCGCGATTCCATATCGTAAACGTCCAGACGATGCTGGATCGTCTTCTCACTGGCATCGTCGAGACGGTTTTCCTTCAGGGCGCGAGACTTCAGCCGGCGGATCATTTCTTCGCGATCATGCGTCGCGCGCAAGGCAATCAACTTCACCACTTCGATGTATTGATCGAGCATCGTCGCTTGGTGCACGTTGCGCGGAATGCCGTCCAGTATCAACACGGTGCTTTCGGGCCGGAACGCGCCCGTGTGAATCAGCTTGCCGATGTGCTCCCGCCATAATCGCACCGTGAAGTCGTCGGGAACGAGTTTGCCCTTGCTCGAGTACTGCAGGAACACCTTGCCGACCTCACTGTTGAGGTCAATCGAGCGAAACACGTCACCGCATGCGAGATGGCGAAAGCCGGGCAACGTCCCCAGCATCTTGCCTTGCGTCCCCTTGCCGCTGCCCGGGGCCCCAAACAGCAGGATCGTCTTGATCTTGTCCATCCAGTGTGTCTCTTCCTAATTCAACAGTTGATACCAATTGTTGCGGCGATGCGGCTCATATCCCATCTCGCGAACCAATCGCTGCATTGTGGCCTCGTCGATGCGGAATGTCGCCCCGGCCTGCGACACGACATTCTCTTCCATCATCACGCTGCCAAAATCATTCGCGCCGAACTTGAGCGCGACCTGCCCGATTTGCGGCCCTTGCGTCACCCAACTGGATTGCACGTTGTCAAAATTATCAAGAAAGATTCGCGCCAATGCCTGCATCCGCAGATACTCATGCGCGCCAACCGATGGCACCTTGAGCCGCGTGTTCTCGCTCTGGAAGGACCAGCAAATGAAGGCGGTAAACCCGTGCGTGCGGTCCTGCAGGTCGCGCAGCCGTTGCAGGTGCTCGACACGGTCTTCAATAGTCTCCACGTGCCCGAACATCATCGTCGCCGATGAGTTCAATCCCATCCCGTGCGCGATCTCCATCACGCGCAGCCATTCGTCGCTCATGCACTTGAGCGGCGAAATGCGCCGGCGTACGCGGTCCACCAGGATCTCGCCCCCGCCGCCGGGAATCGAGCCGAGTCCCGCTTCCTTGAAACGTCGAATCACTTCTTCCACCGACATCTGGAACACCTCGGCAAAGTGATTGAATTCGGGCGGCGAAAAGCCGTGGATATTCACCTGTGGGAAATTGCGACGGATGTACTGCAACAAGTTCAGATAGTAATCGATCCCAAGCTTGGGATGGTGACCGCCCTGCATCAAGATCTGCACGCCGCCAATGGCCACGAGTTCCTGAATCTTCGCGCCCACCTGCTCGGGTGTGAGCACGTACGAATCGTCGTCCCGCTCTTCACGCATGAACGCACAAAATGTGCAGTACACATCGCACACGTTCGTGTAGTTGATATTGCGGTCGATGATGTACGTGACTTTTCGTTCCGGATGCTTCCGTTCGCGCACGACGTCAGCCAGCGTGCCCAATTCGGATAACGTCAGCGCCTGATACAGCCGCACTGCTTCCTCGCCTGAGATCCGTACGCCGTCAAGCACCTTGCCCTGGATAATGTCAAGGGACGTATCGTAGATCATGACTGCTGCTCACCAATCCCATTTCCTTCAAGTATTGTTGGAACCGTCGAATCCCCTGTTTCTCGTCATCCCCCAAATTATACCAGACGCAGTTCGAGTAATAGTCGCGAAGAAATTCCGGCGTGGCTTCGGTCGCATCCTGCACAATCTGCTCGATATGCGCCAGCCCGTTGGCCTTCGCGCTACGCAGAAGCCCCGCCAGTTCCGCCTTCTCCACGTCGCGCTGAAACGCCCACGCGGCAAATACGAATGGTAATCCCGTCATCTCCACCCATGCCGCGCCGAGGTCCCACAGTGGCTGTTTCCCGTTGCGCGTCGCGTACCAAATCGCTTCGTCACCGATCAGCAACATCGCCTCGTGATCGCTCAGCTTTGCTCCAGGTGGTCGCGGATAGAACTCCGGCTCGATATGGTATCCCACCTTCAACAACACGCGGAGCAACCACACGGACGTACGCGACGCTGGTGTCACCGCTACACGCTGGATCTTCTCCAGTGGCACGCGGTGCGTCAGGAACACGCTGCGCACAGCCCCGCGCGCCGCGATTGCAATCCCATCAAGCACGTCGTACTGGTCGTGCAGCAGCGCTTCCGCAATGGGCACGATCCCCACGTCGAACTGCTTCCGATACATCAGGTCCGCCAGTCGCGACGGCTCGCAGTAGCCTATTTGATCTTCAATGCCATACACCAGCGGCCGCACATTCAGATACGAGATGCCTCCAATGCGTGGTTTTGTGGTCACGCTGCCCCTCCTTCGTTGCTTGCGCCCACACAAGCTGAAGCCGCAGGCAGGGCATGACCGCCGGGCGCGCCGGCCCCGTGATCATCCCGCATCTCTCCGCCACCACCTTTCTGGACGACCGGTCGATACAAACTGTCTCGCTGGACCGGTTCTCGTCCCGCTTCGCGGATCGCCTTTACCAATTCTTCCCGCGCCACTTCTTGCGGGGTCTTCGCGCCGGCCATGTGGTAAATCTTCTCCTCGATAACGGTGCCGTCAAGGTCGTCAACACCGTAGCTCAATGACACTTGGGCCAGTTTCATGCCCATGAGAATCCAGTACGCCTTGATGTGGTCGATATTGTCGAGGTAAATGCGGGCGATCGCGAGTGTCTTGAGCATGTCGTAACCGCTTGGCCCGGGCAGGTGCGGTAATTTCGTGTTCTCGGGATGAAAGGCCAGTGTCACGAACGCCGTAAATCCGTTGGTCTCGTCCTGCAGTTCGCGCAACCGCCGCAAATGGTCCACGCGATGATGGTTTTTCTCCACGTGACCGATCAGCATCGTGCAGGTCGAGCGCCCCCCCATCTTGTGCCACGTGCGATGGACATCGGCCCATTCCTCAGCGGACTCCTTCGCGTGACAAATCACGCTGCGAACTTCGGGGTCAAAAATTTCCGCCCCACCGCCTGTCAGCGAGCCGAGTCCTGCTTCCCGCAATGCCGCCAGCGTTTCCAGCACACTCCGTTTGCCCACCCATGAGAGGTGCAGGATCTCAATCGCTGTGAACGCCTTCAAATGCAGTTTTGGGTCGAGCGCCTTCAGCGATCGCAGCATCTCGACGTAATAGTCCCATTTGAAAGATGGATGCAGCCCGCCAACGATGTGAATCTCGGTGATGCCTTGCTGGAGCGCCTCCTGCGCTTTCTCGATCATCTGCGGCAGGTTGTATTCGTAGGCACCGGCATCGCGCCGCCGCCGATAGAACGCGCAAAAATCGCAGTCGAGAATGCAGAGGTTGGAGTAATTAATGTGGCGATTGAGAACGTAGTACGCCACGTTGCTGTTCTTGCGCTCGCGCACCGTGTTTGCCATCGCGCCAATCGCGGCCAGATCCTGAGAGCGGTACAACCGCGCACAATCGTCCTCGGTGATACGTTGTCCCGCGTCAACCTTCTCCCAAATGTCCCGCAACTCCGACCGCTCGATCAATTTGTTCATCGCCAAACCACATCCACCACAACTGCCCCGAGAAACACGGTGCTAATGATCGCATTCATCCGAAAAAACGCCGCATTCAGGCTGACGGGATCCTGTTTTCTTGCCAGTACGTGCTGCGTGACAAGACAAACCAGAATAGTCGCCAACCCAAAATAGTATGGCACGCGAAGATGTGAAATCAACCCGAAAGCCAGCAACAAAACCGCCGTGACCCCGTGCGCCGCCTGCGCTGTCTGCAGGCTGCCCGCAATCCCCAGCCGTGCCGGCAACGAGTGCAACCCCTGCGACTTGTCAAACTCGTAATCCTGCGTCGCGTAAATAATGTCGAATCCCACCAACCAAAACACCACGGCCCCCGCCAGCACGCACGGCGGCCAATCGAACTGTCCGCGCACCGCCAGCCACGCGCCGAGTGGTGCAATCCCCAAAGACAGTCCCAGAAACACGTGTGAGAAATCCGTGAATCGTTTCGTGAACGAATAAAAAAACACCACCAGCAATGCCACCGGCGATAGATAGAAACATAACGGGTTAATAAACCAGGTCACGCCTATCAACCCCGCGGCGGCTCCAATCACCAACCACCAGGCACCAGGCACCTCCACGCTGCCAGTCGGCAAGTGCCGCTGCGCCGTGCGCGGGTTCAATGCGTCAAGCCTGCGGTCCACGATGCGATTGAACCCCATCGCCGCCGTGCGGGCGCACACCATCGCGGCCAAAATCAGCAGAAACGTCCGCCACCCTGGCCATCCGCGATTCGCGCTGGCCGCCACCGCCATGCTCGCCAAGGCGAACGGCAACGCAAACACCGTGTGCGAAAACCGGACAAGCTCGAAGTACTTTCGGATGCCGACCACCCTTCTTTTCTAACACATGGCCGCGAATACATAGAAGAACGAACTTGGTTCTGCTAGATTCAGAGCATGCAACGCAGCTATGCCATCATCGGCACGGGGGCGCTCGGCGGGTTTTATGGCGCGCGATTGCAGCATGCTGGGTGTGAGCTTCACTTTCTGCTCCACAGCGACTACGAACACGTGCGCCGGCACGGACTGATTTGCGAATCCAAGGATGGTGACTTCACCCTGCCGAAAGTGAACGCCTATCGCGATATACGCGATATGCCGAAGTGCGACGTCGTGTGCGTCTGCCTCAAGACAACGCAAAATCATTTGCTGCCCCAATTGTTGCCGCCGGTCGTCAAGGACGATGGTGTCGTGCTCGTCATGCAAAACGGCCTCGGCATCGAGGCGCAGGTCGCTGAGATCGTCGGTGCAGAACGCGTGATGGGCGCACTGTGTTTTCTCTGCTCGAACAAAATCGGACCGGGCCACATCCGCCACCTCGACTACGGCCATGTCGGACTTGGCGAATTCGCCATACGCGGCATCAGTGACCGCATGCGCGCGATTGCTGGCGATTTGAACCGCGCTGGCATCCTCACCCAGCTTCACGAAGACCTGGCTGTCGTCCGTTGGCAAAAGCTCGTCTGGAATATTCCCTATAACGGGCTCTCGGTGGTTCTGGATGCGACAACCTCGGAATTGATGACGAATCCGCATACACGCCAGCTTGTCGAACAGCTCATGCGGGAAGTGGTCACCGACGCACACAGGTGCGGCGTGGCGATCGCCGATGAGACCGTGGGAAAGATGCTCGCGTACACGGACAAGATGATTCCCTATCGCACCAGCATGAAGATCGACTATGATGAACGTCATCCGATGGAGGTCGAAGCTATCTTTGGGAATTCGCTCCGCGCCGCCCAACAAGCGGGAGCTAAATCACCTCTCCTCGAAGAACTGTACCATCAACTCAAGTTTTTGGACGCAAGGAATACCGCATCGTCGCGTTGAATCTTGGTTTCGTCACGTCTTCGGGTGCCGAACAAAGAAATCCCATATCAGATCCCGCCTCGAGCACCGCTTCAAAAGTGCCAATAAAGCCACCCGCTTTTGCCATTCCAATTGTTTCAGCCCCTGTCGCATAACCGCCCTGCATAACAATACACCCGCGTCACCGGTATCAGGAACCGATTTAAGGCACCCGAACGGGTAACCCGGTAATATCAGGGAAGACTCGGCTCGGTTGGTGATCGTGGCAGCGGTCGCGTGAATGTCTCCAATTGGCGATAGCGGCTCACCGGATTTGGCAGCATTGTCGTGGATGCCCCGGTTAACTCGGTGAGAAGGGATTATCTGCTCAAGAGTGGAAGCAAATGGGGAACCTCTGCTGCGGGTGTGGGCCGTCGAGGCCTGCGGTTAGGGATGGGGAGCGGGTGGTTAGAGGGTATTACGGCCGGCCCAATGTTCGCTTTCGTGACGGCTTTGCAGCGAACGCCGCGAGTCGAACATCCTGACGACGCTGTCGATGACACCGAAATACACAGAGTGTTCTAGATTGCGTGTGGCCGGGACG
>Ga0182014_10000044_pt1 | contig 117288 bp, 121 predicted proteins | sample 612S2DmetaG_FD_120489 | JGI IMG/M metagenome (GOLD analysis project Ga0182014, IMG submission 120489) | Permafrost microbial communities from Stordalen Mire, Sweden - 612S2D metaG | ecosystem: Environmental > Terrestrial > Soil > Wetlands > Permafrost | place: Sweden: Stordalen | collected... | reverse complement strand
CGCGAATGGCCTCGGAGGCGAGATACATGTCGTTACGCGTATTCCCCGCCGCCGCCGCCGGAATCTTCGCGATCGAACCATAGTGCTGGACCTGATCGGCGATGTCGCGGATCAGAACGGCGAGCGAAGGGAAGGTTCCTTCGTTTATCTCATGCGTCGTGATGTAGTTCGTCACCGCCGGGCGTGGGTCGCCAAGCACGTCATAGCCAGCGGCTTTCGCATCGACCACTTTCGAGGCCGCCTGCGAATGCTCGATGAAGCTGACGACCTGGCTTTCCGGCATCGACCGGTTGAGAGCGTAGGCGGTGGGCACCGTGCCGATCAGGATCAGCATGATGAGGCCCATGCCCTTTTGACCGTCGTTGGAGCCATGCGCGAAGGAAACGCCGGCTGATGTGAAGATCAGCAGGCCGCGGATCCAGGCTGGCGGCGCGGCGTTGGCCTTCGGTTCCGAATAGAGAGCGGGGGCCTTGATCAGGAATTTCATGATCAGCAGCAGGCCGCCGGCGCAGACGAAGCCGACCACTGGCGAGATCAGCAGCGCATAGCCGATCTCGGTGGCCTTGCCCCAGTCGACGCCGGACGTGCCGTCGCGGCCGCGCATCAGGGCGTTGGCGACGCCGACGCCGATGATCGAGCCGATCAGCGTATGCGAACTTGAGGCCGGCAGGCCAAGCCACCAGGTGCCGAGGTTCCAGATGATCGCCGCGATCAGCATCGCGAACACCATCGCGAAGCCGGCCTCCGAGCCGACTTGCAGGATCAGTTCGACGGGCAGCAGGGAGACGATGCCGAAGGCGACGGCGCCGGTGGAAAACAGCACGCCGAGAAAATTAAACATGCCCGACCAGACCACCGCGATCGGCGGCGCCAGGGAATGGGTATAGATCACGGTGGCGACCGCGTTCGCCGTATCGTGGAAACCGTTGACGAACTCGAAGCCGAGAGCGATCACCAGTGCGAGGCCAAGCAGAACGAAGGGAAGCACCGCCGTGACGGGCGTCCCTGACGCCGCTATGTCCCGATAAATGCTGAAGGTGGCGAAGAACAGGCCGAGCGCGATGACGGCGAAAAAGATCAGAAGGGCGAGCGGCGACATCGGCTTGTTGAGATCAGGCTTCGAGCTTACGCTCGGCGTCGCCAGAATGTCTGGCGAGGATAGCGATGTCATGAACGTCTCCTCATTCTTGGGGCGTGGTGGAGCCCCTCCTGAAAAGGCCGGGGCGCCAGCGCGTTTTCGTAGCTTTGGCCGACGACGGTTTCATGACTACAGAATGATTTGCCGCCATTCGGCGATGCGGATGTGGGCGCGCCGGGGGCACACGGGATTTTCGCCGCGCCGCGGCTTCCGGGGTTCGCACCCCATGCAGGAACGGGACTGACATGCAGGAACTGATTGCGCGGGTTTCCGCTGGCGCGGGCGTTGAGCCGGACGTCGCCGAGAAGGCGATTGGCGCGATATTGGCGTTTCTGCGCAAAGAGGGGCCGAAAGCCGATATCGACGAATTATTCGCCAGCGTGCCGGGCGCCGAGGCGGCCTCCGCCGCCGCCACACAGGCGGGCGCCGGGATGCTTGGCGGTCTGATGGGCATGATGGGCGGCGGCCTCATGGGTCTCGCCGGACGCCTCGCAGGCCTCGGCCTCGACATGAAGCAGATGCAGGCGATCGGCCACGAACTGTTCGCCTATGTCAGGGAGAAAGTGGGCGATGCCCGGTTGAGGGAAGTCGCCGCGGCGATTCCCGGCCTCAGCCAGTTCCTTTGACCCCGGCCCGCGACAGCGGGTTCTGGCTATCGGGCTGCCCAAGGCAGGTTATTGCGCCACCGTCTCTGGTTCGCAGCTGATCGCTTTCACGCGCTGCTCGGCCTCGGTCCTCTGGCTTGGAAAGGCGGCGAGCGCGTTGACGAGGACAAATCCTTTCGTCGTCGGCGCCACGAGGCGCAGCTCCCGCGGCGGCGGTTCGTCCTCATCGGTCTCCGCTTCGAGAGTTTCCAGCTGCTCGGGAGTCAGCACCAGCACATCGATCCCGCCGCGCTGCGCCGCGCGATCCGTCATTGAATAGAAAATGTCCCCAGCGGGCGTGCGGAAGGACAGGGTCAGCATCTTGTCGCCTTCGATGTCGCCGCTGAGGCGCATCGGACCGTGGGCGAGGTCGAACAAGCATGCGCCCTGCGCCAGCGCGGGATCCGAAAAAGGCGCCCATTCGGCGCCGGGGGCGGCATGCGGCAGCAACGTCATGTCGCTCCGATTCGTCAGGGCGGCGATCCGGACGAGCGGTTCGGCGCGTTCCAGCTTCGGCAGGTTGAAGACGGCGAGGATGTGAACGATGCCGGCCACGCACAGGACGCCGAGGCACCAGAGAAGTCCCGCGGCGAAGCGATCGAGGCCGCTCATCGGCAGAAACCTTTGACGATCATCGGCAGGTTGGCGGGCTCGAAGGCGAGCGCTCCGGCGCTGAATTCGTTTTCATACAGCCGCAGCACGAGGATGAAGTCCTTTCTGTAGACGAGAGGCAGCCAGTTGCCGGGCCGGGCGTTGGTCGAGAGCGCGATGGTGAAACCGCCATCCGCCGCGCGCAGAATTTCGCTCGATGTGAAGCCGTTGCGGCGGGCTGGCGTGGCGAAGAGGCGCCCGTCCGGCGTCATCGCGGTCAGCGTCCAATAGCGCGCTTGCGGCGTCTGCCCGCTCACCGTGTAGTCGCAGGCGCCGTCGAGCCGGCGCCCCGCGCTGTCGCGCCGCGCGAGGAAGCTGATGCCCTCCGACGCGCCGAGCGGGATCTCGCCCGAGCGGGTGAGCGCCGCGCGCAGATAAGGATCGATATTGGCGGCGCCGACCTTCGGCCAGGCCGTCCACGGTCCAGCCTCGACGGCGCCGAAACCGACGCCGTGGCGCAGCGCCGCGAAGGTGACGCCAAGGCCGATGAGAAGACCAATGAGGCCGGCGAGCAGGAATTTGCCGATCAGGGCCACGCGCTCTCGCAATCTGTTCTAAGAGATGATTCTCGCCGAATCGGCGTCGGGCCCACGCGTCAGCCGCCGCCAGGCGGCGTCGCGCGCGCGGCGCTGGCTCCGGCCACAGCGTCGTCTCTCGACTTTCCGGCTGCGGTCATTTCGTCCGCGAGCGCGCGCAGAACCTCGGCGGAGCGGGACGACAGGCTCGCAGGGCGCTGGGGACCTTGCGTCGCGGCGGCGTCGCCAGCCATCGCGGGTCCGGCTGCGACAGCCGGCGCCGGCCGCCCGGGCAGGGGCTTCAGCTCGATGCCCTGATGCGCATAGGCCATCACGTCATGCCAGGTTCCGGCCGGCAGGGTGCCGCCGGTCATGTTGTTCATCGGCGTGTCGTCGTCATTGCCGAACCAGATGGCGCCGACATAATTGCCGGTGAAGCCGATGAACCAGGCGTCCTTGTAGCCGTTGGTCGTGCCGGTCTTGCCGGCGACCTCGATATTGTCGAGTTGCGCGCGCCTTCCCGTGCCGGCGAGAACCACCTGCATCAGCATCGAATCCATCGTCTCGATCGTTTCGGCAGGAATGATCCGGCGCAGCGGCGGGGCGTCGCGGTCATGGCGATAGATCACCTCGCCGCGGCTGTTGGCGATTTCGACAGCGGTGTAGGGCGGCGCGCGCAGGCCGCCATTGGCAAAGGTGCAATAGGCCGACGCCATATCGACGACCGTGACTTCGGCCGCGCCGATCGGCAGGGAGACGGTGTCGACGAGCGGCGTCGTCAGTCCCATCGCACGCGCGGTTTCGACGATTTTCGCGCGGCCGCGCTTGGCTTCCTCGAAGACATTATTATGCCCCGGAACCGAATCGGCCTCGCCGATCGCGATCGAGAGCCGGACGGCGACCGTGTTCAGCGAATGCGCCAGCGCCGTCATCAGCGGCAGCGAGCCGGAATAGCTGTTCTTGTAATTATGCGGGCACCAGTTGCCGATGCAGATCGGCGCATCGACGACGATTGTCGTCGGCTTGAACTTGCCTGTCATCAGCGCCGTTAGATAGACGAATGGCTTGAACGAGGATCCGGGCTGGCGCAGGGCGTCGGTGGCGCGGTTGAACTGGCTTGCGCCATAATCGCGCCCGCCCACCATCGCCCGCATCGCGCCGGTCGGCTCAAAGATCACCATGGCGCTCTGCTTCGCGTGATAGCTCGGTCCAGATTGGCGCAACGCATCCTCGATCGTCGCGTCGGCGTGCTGCTGCAGGCCGGAATCGAGCGCCGTGCGCACGGTGAGCACGCGGTCGTCGCCGAGCTTTTTCGCTTCGCTCAACCGCTTCACCTCGTCATAGGCGTAATCAAGATACCAGTCGGGGCTGCTCGCCCGGCTGCGGTCGACGGCGGTCGCCGGATTGCGCAGCGCCGCGTAAATCTGCCCCTCGGTCAGATAGCCGGCGTCGACCATATTGTTCAGCACGTCCGCCGCGCGCGCGCGCGCCGCCGGCAGATTGACATGCGGCGCGTATTTCGTCGGCGCCTTGAACAGGCCGGCGATCATCGCGGCCTCAGCCAGCGTCAGGTCGCGCACCGACTTGCCGAAATAAAATTGCGAGGCGGCCTGCACGCCGAAAGCGCCGCCGCCGAGATAGGCGCGGTCGAAATAAAGCCGGAGGATCTCCCGCTTGGGCAGCCGGAATTCGAGCCAGACGGCGAGATAGGCCTCCTTGATCTTGCGCTCCAGCGTCCGCTTGTTGGAGAGAAAGATGTTCTTGGCGAGCTGCTGCGTGATTGTGGAGCCGCCCTGCACCACAGTGTCGGCGCGGGCGTTGACGGTGAGCGCGCGCAATGTGCCGATGGCATCGACCCCGAAATGGTCGAAGAATCGCCGGTCCTCGGTCGCCAGCACCGCTTCGATCAGATTTTCGGGCAGTTCGTCGAACGACACCGAATCATCATGCTTGATGCCGCGCCGGCCGACTTCCTGGCCGTAGCGATCGAGAAACGTCACAGCGAGATCCTGTTTCTTCAGCCAGTCTTCCGAGGTCTCCTGAAAGGCGGGGATCGCGAGCGTGAGCGCGACGAGGCCGCCCCCGATGCCGAGCGTCAGCGTCTCGCTCGCAAGTTCCGTCAGGACGCGGCGGAAGCCCGCGACGTGAAACCTGTCCATGAAGGCGGAGAACGCGGCGTAGCGATCCGTTGTCCACGCGCCGCCCGCGTAGAGCGACGAGTCGACGAACGCGTCGAAAGCCAGCAGCGCTTGCGAGGCTTTCCGCCAAAGCCGCGTCTCCCGCAGTCCATCGAACACGTTTCACCGCTCCAGAAAAAAGACCCCGACAACCTGAGCGCAGTTTAGCAAGCCCTTGACGAATGTCATAGGGAGGCGCACCCCCGGGCCTCAGACAGCCCCGCAACGATGAAATTGGTCTGAAACGCATGTCGCAGCCGATTGAAGATCCTCCGAAAGGCCCCGCGCGACGGTCGCCGGCGCCGGGCCCCGGAGCGAAAACGCTGCAGGACGAGGGAAAGTCCGCTCTGCCGTTCTGGCGGCGAAAAACGCTCGACGCCATGAGCAAGGCCGAGTGGGAGAGCCTGTGCGATGGCTGCGGCCGCTGCTGCCTCGTCAAGCTCGAGGATGAGGACACCGGCAAAATTCATTTCACCGATGTCGGCTGCAAGCTGCTCGACGCCAATACGTGCCGCTGCGCCGATTACGCCCAGCGCCGCCGCAAGGTGCGCGACTGCATCAAGCTGACGCCGGAGGCGGTGCGCGACCTCTCCTGGCTGCCGCCTTCCTGCGCCTATCGGCTGATCGCGGAAGGGCGCGATCTCGCCTGGTGGCACCCGTTGGTTTCGGGCTCCGCCGAAAGCGTGCATGAATCCGGCGTCTCCGTGCGGGGCAAGGTGGCGGCCTCAGAGACAGATCTCGCCCTTGACGATTACCCGCGCCATATCGTCGCCTGGCCCGGCAAATGGCCGAGGCCGAAGCAGCCAACGCCTGCCCGGAAGCCAAGGACAGCCCAGGCGCGACGTGGCGGCGAAGCCTGATTGCGAGTTCGCGTCGGCGTGGCGCTCGGTGGCCGCTTTCAAGATGAATTGATTAAGGAGAAAACAAGGCGTGGGTCGGGCGCCATGCTGTTGCCGAGTTTCAGGAATGCGCCTTTCGCGCCATGATCTGCCCCCAAACCTGCGATAGCGTGACCAGCAGTCAAGCCGGATCAGGGCCGTTTGGATGTCCCCGCATATTTTCGTCGACCGGGAAAACCGTTTCGGCGCCCAAAATTACACACCGCTGCCGGTCGTGCTCTCGCACGGGCGCGGCGCGCATCTTTTCGACGTCGCGGGGCGCCGCTACATAGACATGATGAGCGCCTATTCGGCGGCGAGCTTTGGCCATTTGCATCCACGTCTCGTCGGCGCGATGCATCGCCAGCTCGAACGGCTCGACATCGTTTCGCGCGCCTTTCATTCTGACAATCTCGGCGCATTCTACGAGGAGCTGGCTAAACTCGCCGGGCTCGACGCCTGCCTTGTCATGAACAGCGGCGCCGAGGCCGTCGAGACCGCTATCAAGGCTGCTCGGCGCTACGGCTATGACGAACTGGCGATTCCCGCCGACAAGGCGGAGATCATCGTCGCCGCGGGGAATTTCCACGGCCGCACGACGACCATCATCGGTTTCTCCGACGATCCGGCGTCCCGGCGCGGCTTCGGCCCCTTTGCGCCCGGCTTCGCCACGGCCGCTTTCGGCGACGCCGAGGCGATGGAGGCGTCGATCACCCGACATACGGCGGCGATCCTCGTCGAGCCGATTCAGGGGGAAGCCGGCGTCATCGTTCCGCCAAAGGGATACCTCGCAGGTCTCCGGCGCATTTGCGACCGGCATGGAATTTTGCTGCTCCTCGACGAGGTGCAATCCGGCTTCGGCCGCACTGGCCGAAACTTCTGCTTCGAGCATGAAGATGCAAAGCCCGACGGCCTGATCGTCGGCAAGGCGCTCGGCGGCGGGTTGATGCCGGTATCCGCATTCATTGCGCGGCGATCTTTGATGGATGTCTTCAATCCGGGCAGCCATGGCTCGACCTTCGGCGGCAATCCGCTCGCCGCCGCCGTGGGCCGCGAGGCGATCGCCTTGCTGCGCGACGAAAATCTCGCCGAGCGCAGTCGCATTCTTGGCGAAGTGCTGCTTCAGGCGCTGCGCGCCATCAACCATCCGGCGATTATTGAGGTGCGTGGCAAGGGCCTTTGGGCGGGCATCGAACTCGATTCGCAGCTGGTCAAGGCCAAGGACGTTTGTCTCGCCCTGATGCGGCGCGGCGTTCTGGCCAAGGAGACCCATGAGAGCGTCCTTCGGCTGGCTCCGCCGCTCGTCATTGCCGAGGACGACCTCCTTGAGGCCGTCGCCGCCTTTCGCGCGGCGCTGGACGACTGCGCGACGCCTTCCGCGCGCTACGCGGGATAATGCTGGCGGGATTTCCGCCGCAAGCTTGCCGGAAATCGGCCGCGATTTTGGCCGATGGAGTCTGGCGCCCATATCATGAACGGCCCCCTGTCGCCGACATCCTTCGCCATGAGGTCTTGGCCATGAGGTCGCGTTCGCCATGACATCTGACGTGCCGTTCCCGCTTTTCGCGGCGGCCTATGCGCCGCCGGACGAGCCGATCGCCGCCGCGCTTCTCAAAGACGCGCCCCTCGACGCCGAGGCCGAGATGCGCATCGATCGCCTCGGCGCGCATCTCATCGGGGCGGCGCGGGGCGAGAAAGCCGCGCGAATCGGCGGCGTCGAAGACCTTTTGCGCGAATATTCGCTGTCGTCGGAGGAGGGGCTTGCGCTGATGGTGCTGGCCGAGGCGCTGCTGCGCGTGCCCGATTCCCTGACCGCCGACCGCCTGATCGAGGAAAAGATCGGCGCCGCGCGCTGGAGCGGCGCCGGCGACGCGGCCGCCGAGCCGGAGCCTCTCCTCGTCGCCGCCGCCGCCTGGGCGCTCGGGACCACGGCCCGCATGATCGATAAGGGCAAGACGGCGGAAGGCGTCATCGCCGCGGCGGCGCGGCGGATCGGCATGGGCGCGCTGCGCGCCGCCGCGCGGCAGGCGATGCAGCTGATGGGGCGCCATTTCGTTTTCGGCGAGACCATCGAGGAGAGTTTGCGCCGCGCCTCCGCGCGCGATGCGAAGTCTCATCGCTATTCCTTCGACATGCTCGGCGAGGGAGCCCGCACGAGCGTCGACGCGGCCCGCTATTTCGACGCCTACGCCCATGCGATCGAGGCGATCGGCCGTTCATCCGGCCTCAAGTCGCCCGAAAGGCTCGGGATTTCGGTCAAGCTCTCCGCCCTGCATCCGCGTTTCGAGCCCTTGTCCCGCGCCCGCGTCCTCGCCGAACTGACGCCGCGCGTTGTCGATCTCGCGCGCCTCGCCAAGCAGCATGATCTGCAGTTCACCATCGACGCCGAGGAGGCTGACCGCCTCGAACTTTCCCTCGTCGTGATCGGCCAGGCGCTGGCGGATCCGTCTCTCGGCGACTGGGCCGGTTTCGGGCTCGCCGTCCAGGCCTATCAGAAGCGCGCAGGAGCGGTCGTCGATCACGTCGCTGCCCTGGCCCGCCGGCATCGCCGCCGCCTGACGCTGCGGCTCGTCAAGGGCGCCTATTGGGACGCCGAGATCAAGCGCGCGCAGGAGCGCGGTCTCGTCGACTATCCGGTGTTCACCCGCAAGGCGATGACCGATCTCAACTACATCGCCTGTGCGCGAAAGATGCTGGCGCTGCGCGAGGTTCTCTATCCGCAATTCGCCACTCATAACGCGCTGACGGTCGCCGCCGTGGTTGAAATCGCCGGCGGCGTCGAGGGCTATGAGTTTCAGCGGCTGCACGGCATGGGTGAGGACCTCTACGGCGGCCTTCGCGAACGCTATCCAGACGTCGCCTGCCGCATCTATGCGCCAGTCGGCGCGCATGAAAATTTGCTCGCCTATCTCGTCCGGCGCCTGCTTGAAAACGGCGCCAATTCGTCCTTCGTATCGCGGCTTGGCGATCGCGCGGTCCCGGCGCCCGAACTGCTGACGCGGCCGCATTCCATCGTCGCGAGTTCAAATCATGCCCGCGCGGCGGCCCTCCCATTGCCGCTGGACATCCATGCGCCGTCGCGCAAACTCGCAGGCGGCGTCGAGTTCGGCGAGGCTCAAGCGCTCGATGCGCTCGTGGCGAGCCTCGCGGGGACCGCCGAGGCGCGTCAGGCGGCTGCGATCGTCGCCGGCGCCAGAGGCCGGAAGGGCAAGGCGCCGCGACCGCAGCGGGACGAGCGCGAAATCGTTTCGCCGATCGACGGCGCGACGGTGCTTGGCGTTGTCGCCGACGCCACGCCAGTCGATCTCGTCGAGGCGATGCAGAGGGCGAAGACCGCATTTGGCGCATGGTCCCGCGCGCCGGTCGAGCGCCGCGCCGCCTGCCTCGACGATGCGGCGCGACGGTTTGAGGCGGAGGCGCCGCGCTGGCTGCGTCTGCTCCAGACCGAGGCTGGCAAGACGTTGCCCGACGCCATCTCCGAATGGCGCGAGGCAATCGACTTCCTGCGCTATTACGCGGCGCAGGCGCGTCAGCGCTGGAGCGCACCATTGGCGATGCCGGGGCCGACGGGCGAGGACAACAGGCTGCATCATTCGGGGCGCGGCGTCTTTGTCTGCATCAGCCCGTGGAATTTTCCGCTCGCCATTTTCGTCGGCCAGATTGCGGCGGCGCTCGTCGCAGGCTGCAGCGTGCTCGCCAAGCCCGCTGAACAGACGCCCCTGATCGCGGCGGGGGCCGTCGCGCTGCTGCATCGCTGCGGCGTGCCGGAAGACGTTCTGCAGCTGATCCACGGGAACGGCGAAACCGGCGCGGCGCTCGTCGCCTTGCCAGGCGTCGCCGGCGTCGCCTTCACCGGATCGGCGGAGGTCGCGGCGAAGATCAATCGCGCGCTCGCGACGAAAGACGGGCCGATCGCGGCGCTCATCGCCGAGACCGGTGGAATCAATGCGATGATCGTCGACGCGACGGCCCTGCCGGAGCAGGTTAGCGATGATGTCATCGCCTCGGCGTTTCGTTCGGCGGGGCAGCGCTGTTCGGCGCTGCGGTTGCTCTGCCTGCAGGAGGATGTCGCCGACAAGATGATTGCGATGATCGCCGGCGCCGCGCGCGAACTCAAAATCGGCGATCCGCGCGACATCGGCGTCGACATCGGCCCCGTGATCGATGGGGAGGCGCGCGCGGGCCTTCTCGCGCATATCGAGGCATTGCGCGCGCAAGCTGTGAGCGGCGCCGCAACCTTGCATTTCGCGGGCGAAATCCCCGCCAATGCGCCAACCGGCGGTTACTATGTCGCGCCGCATATTTTCGAATTGCGCGCCGCCTCGGACCTTAAATCCGAGATTTTCGGGCCGATCCTCCATGTCGTGCGCTACAAGGCGTCCGAACTCGACTCCCTGCTCGACGCGATCGAAGCCAATGGCTTCGGGCTGACGCTCGGCGTCCATTCGCGCATCGAGGGAACCATCGCGCGCATCCTCGACCGGCGCCTCGCGGGCAATTGCTATGTCAATCGTAATATGATCGGGGCGGTCGTCGGCACGCAGCCCTTCGGCGGCTTCAATCTGTCCGGCACGGGGCCGAAGGCGGGCGGCCCGCTTTACCTCGATCGCTTCGCGATCGAACGCATGGTCACGATCAACATCGCCGCCGTCGGCGGCAATGTGAGTCTCGTCAACAGCGTCGAGTGACGCGGCGCGACATCTTTATGCAGCAGTGGACGATCCGGCAAGCGCTTCGGCGAGTTCGCGAAACGCGTCCCGGCTCGGGGAAGATTGCGGCGACTGCGCCAGCGCCTTGTAGATTTTGGGAACGAGCGCGACGGCCTGATCGAGTTCGGGGTCGGCGCCCTCCCGGTAACCGCCCATGAGGCGGAGATCGCGGGTGTCCTCGAAGCGCGCGATCAGCCCGCGCAATTTGAGAATGAGGCCATGCTGCTCGCTGGTCCAGGCAATTTGCGCCAGCCGCGAGATCGAGCCAAGTACATTGACGGCGGGAAAACGTCCTTCGTCGGCGATGGCGCGATCGAGAACGATATGGCCGTCGAGCGTGCCGCGGATAGCGTCTGCGACGGGATCATTGTGATCGTCGCCGTCGACGAGGACGGAAAACATGCCGGTGATCGAGCCCTTGCCTTCCTCGCCCGGTCCGGCGCGCTCAAGCAACCGCGGCAGGTCGCTGAAGACGCTCGGCGCGTAGCCGCGCGCGACGGCGGGTTCGCCGGCGGCCAGCGCAACATCGCGGGCGGCGTGGGCGAAGCGCGTCATCGAATCGACGATCAGGAGAACGGAATCGCCCCTATCGCGAAAGAACTCCGCGACGGCCATGGCGGTCCGCGGCGCGAGGCGGCGCATGGTCGGGCTTTCGTCGCCGGTGGCGACGACGGCGACCGCAAGGGCGCGATTGGCGGCCAGCGCGTCGTCGAGGAATTCGCGCACTTCGCGGCCGCGCTCGCCGACGAGGGCGATCACAACCGTGTCGAAATCCCGCGCGCCCGCGAGCATGGCGAGAAGGGTCGATTTGCCGACGCCAGAGCCGGCGAAAACGCCAATGCGCTGGCCGGCGCAAATGGGCGTGAAGAGATCGAGGACCCGGATTCCCGTGCGCAGAGGTCTGACGATGCGCGCCCGCCGCATGGCCGGGGGCGGCGCGGCGTCGATCTGGACGGCGCGCTCGCCCTGCCGGAGGGGGCCCGCGCCGTCGATCGGAACGCCGAGCGCGTTGATGACGCGGCCCTTCCAGCTCGAATGCGGCGCGAGGCGCAAGGGTCCCACGCGCGTCACTTTGGCGCCGAGGCGCGTCAAAGTATCGAGTTCAAACGCCTTGACGCTGGCGCCTTGCGCGTCGATGCGCACCACCTCGGCGCGATGCGTCGATTCATCCGCGCAGAAGCTGACGCAATCGCCGAGTTTGAGAAAAGGCGAGAGTCCCGCAACGCGCGCATGCGACGGCGAAACCTCGGTGACGACGCCGCTGATCCGGACAAGCGGCTCGGCGGCGGCCTCCGTCAAGCAGAGCGCCAGCCAGGCGAGCGCGTCGCTGGCGCCCGGTGCGAGGCTCACGAGGTCGCGCCGAGGGTTTTGATGGCGTCTTTCAGCGTCGTCTCCGACCCCTCGGTCGCCGATGACACGCTCTCGAAGGCCCGCGAGACCATGATGAGCTTGGCCATTTCGAGCACGGGATTGACGTTGGAGCCCTCGATGAATCCTTGCGCCACCCCATTATTGGCGAAATCGAGTTCGGCGGTCGCCGGCCTGTCGCTGATGACGCCGGAGTTGTTGTAGCGTTTCAGCTTGGCGCCCTCGTCAAGCGTGAAGACGCCGATGGCCCCGATCTGGCGGCCCTTCTGGGAAATCATTCCGTCCTGCGCGATGATCGGAGGGCCGGCGTTCGGATCGAGCAGAATGCCCGCGCCGCCGGCGTCGAGGACGGGATAGCCGTCGACGCTGAGGAGGGCGCCTGATTCGTCCATGCGCATGCGGCCGTCCTTTGTGTAGACGGTTCCGTCAGGCGTCTGCAGCGCCAGCCATCCTTTGCCCTGCACGGCGACGTCGAGCGGATTGTCCGTCTTCATTGGCACGCCCTGGCGGCGCGAAATGAAGGATTCGCCCTGCGAGGCGAAGTGGACCGGATTGGCGCCGGCCTTGGAGACGAGGGATTTGAAACTGACCTCCTCCGCCCTGTAGCCCGGCGTACTTTGATTGGCGATATTGGCGGCGATCGTCGTCATGCGGCGGTCGACGGCGACCGCGGCGGACAAGGTGACATAGAGCCCGGATTGCACGGTTCAGGATCCTCCCTGCGGCAAGTTGGCGAGGCTGAGAAGCAGGCTTTGGCTGATGCCGGGCGACGACACCAGCAGCGCGTTGGTCGGCGTCGTCGTGGCGGCGGAGGGGTTCTTGAGGTCGTAGTTCGCCGTGAAGCGTTCGATCAGTTTGTGCAGATAGGCTGGCTTCTGCAGATCGGCGATGTTGACCAGTTTGCCGATCGTCTGCGCCTGCTGGTCGATCCCCTGCTGCGACATCGACGGCGAGAGACCGAACGCCGTTTGCACGACGTTGAGCAGCGTCTTGTCGCCGAGAATATTATAGGCGCTGGTGATGTTCGGCGCCATGCGCTGAAAATAGAGCGCCATTTGCGCGCCAGGGCTGGTCTTGCCTACATTCGTCTCCAGAGTCTGCTCGTCAAATTTGGCGATCGTCGTCTGCTGCAGCGAGCTCGAGCTCGTCGTCGCCGCGCCATTGGCCGCGAAGTTGAAGACCGTGGCGAGCGCCTTGTAGCGGGGATCGTTCAATGTATTGGCGACGCTTCTGCTGTTCGCCACGCCACCGGTCAAGACTTTGCGGATGAGTCCCTTGGCGTAAGTCATGTCGCTGAGGCCGAATGCGGTCATAACGTAATTGTAGAGTCTGCTGTTGTTCAAAAGGTCGTTGACTGATTTCACTTTGCCGATATTGGCCTGAAAATATGCCGTTTGTTTCTGTACGCTTGGCGCAGCCGCGGCGTTCGCCAGGGATTTTGTGTAATCCTTGTTCAGCATCGTGTAATAAAGCGTGGAATTCAGCATAGTCTTTTTCCCGCAAGGCTGGACGCAGTCTTTCTTCATGGCCTTGCGCGGAACTGACGCCGTCTCAAAGGCGGCATTGATTTTGCCGTTGGACGTGTGAAATAAACCCCTTCTGAATGCGGCGCATTTTATTGATTAGTTTAGCAGGGCGCGCCGCGCCCGAGACAGGATATCGCCATGCCCATCGTCAACATCAAGATCGCCCGCGAGGGCGCGACGCCCGAACAGAAGGCCGCCCTGATTCAGGGCGTGACCGATGTGCTGGTTAAAGTGCTGAACAAGTCGCCGGCGGGCACCTTCGTCGTCATCGATGAAGTCGATCTGGAGAATTGGGGCGTCGGCGGCTTGCCGCTCGACGCCTACAGGCGCCAGGTCGCCGCCAAGGGCGGGTGAGCGCGGATCAGGCGATCGTGCTCTCCGGCAATTCCATCGGGCCGCCGTAATAGCTGATGTAGCGGTCCTCGATATCCGCCAGCGGCATGACGGTGAAGACGTCGATGGTGCCGAATTGGGCGTCGATCACCGCCCCGTCGCCAAATTTCGCGCCGACGCGCAGATAGGCTTTGAGCAGGGGCGGCAACGCCGCGATGCTGCGCCGCGCGTCGATCGCGCTCTTGTCGAGAATGTCCATTCTAACGGCGCGTCCCGCGACAGGCCGGACGCTCCACTCCGCTGGCGCGGACGCCTGATGATGCAGCAGGCTGAGCGGCAGGGCGAGTTGTCGCGGATCGGTGCCCGGCAGGCTGGCGCAGCCGATCAACGCGTCGATGCGATGGTGTTTCGCATAGCGCCAGAGGCCCCGCCACAAGAGCTCGATGGCGCGCTTCGAGCGGTATTGCGGATGGACGCAGGAGCGGCCGAGTTCCAGGAATCGCTTGTCGGCGTGCCGCGCGAGAAGCGGCGCGAGATCGAATTCGCGCTGGGTGTAGAAGCCGAGATTGCGCTCGGCGACATCGCGCCGCAGCAGGCGATAGGTGCCGACGATCTTCGGTTTCGGCCGGCCGAACCGGTTGACCCGGTCCATGTCGATGACGAGAAGATGATCGCAGATGGCGTCGAACGGGCAGATGTCGCGCCGCACCAGCGCCGAGGCCTGATTGGAGCTTGCGCCGCCTTCCTCGAAAAACACCTCGTAACGCAGGCGCTGCGCTCTGCGGATCTCTTTTTTCGTCGTCGCGAGCCGGATTTCAAAAGGGCCGAAGCGTCCGAGAACGGCCGGCAGGCCGTGCAGATCGCGGATCGGGCGACGAGGCCTGATGAATGAGGCGGAAGCGTTCGCAGTCCCGCTGAAAGGCGTGCCGAGAGGCCACATGCTGTATCGAATCGCACCGAGAGAGGAGCTTTAACGCTAGGGGCGCGATGCGAAGATTTGATGACGCGGCGGAAGGATCAGCGCTTCGGCGGGCGCATGAGCGGTTAGCGGTGTCATGAAACTGCAAGTCTGGCGCCGTAATAGCAGTGAATCGCATTGGGAACCTTGGGCCGACATGGCTGTTTTGCGCCTTCTCACGATTGGCCTGACGCTCGTCTTTTTTTTCGGCGTCGCCGTTCCCCTGCAATGGATTGCGCTGCGGCTGCGCTGGCCCTGGGGCGCGTCGATCCCCGTCATGCTTTGCCGCATCCTGCTCCGGCTGTTCCGGGTGCGCCTGCGCGTCAGCGGCGCGCCGGCGCCGGACCGGCCGCGCCTTGTCGCTGCAAACCATATTTCGTGGATCGACATTCTCGTTCTGACCAGCGTCGAACCTTTATGCTTCCTCGCCAAGCGGGAGGTCGGCGCCTGGCCGTTCGTCGGCGCTTTCGCGCGGCTGCAGGGAACCGTTTTCGTCGATCGCGCGCGGCGGCGCTCGATCCCGGGCGCCAATGCCGCGATGGCCGCGCGCATGCTGGAGGCCCGGCCGGTGCTGCTGTTTCCCGAAGGCACGACGGGACACGGGCTTTTCCTGCGCAAATTCCACAGCTCGCATTTCGCCGCCGCGCGGGATCTTCTCGCCCGGGCGGCGGAGGTTGAAAGCGTCGTCGTTCAGCCCGTGGCGATCTCCTATTCGTCGCCATCGGCCGCCTGGGTCGGCGACGCCTTCCTGCTGCCTCATGTCTGGGCGGTGCTGACGGGCGAACCGCTGAGCTGCGATCTCGTGCTCGGCGAGCCGCTGCGCTACGCCAGAGGCGCCGATCGCAAGCTCGTCGCGCGATCCGTCGCGGCGCGGATCGCCACAATGCGCGCCGCGGCTGATCCCTTGCGAGGAGAAGGATCCGCCGCCGCGTCGGCCGCTGCGCCTGCGACAGTGGCGATCGGAGCCTGACTATAGTCCCCCGTTCCGTTCCAAAGCGATGGCGGCGCCGAAGGCCGCCCTCAATCGAGGGCTTCGCCCTCGGAAAAAAGTTGAAACTGCGTTTTTTCGCGCGGCGGCTCCGCGAGCCCGAGATGACGGAACGCATGCGTCGTCAGCATCCGGCCGCGCGGCGTGCGTTGCAGAAAACCCTGCTGGATCAGATAGGGTTCGATGATGTCCTCGATTGCGTCGCGCGGCTCGGAAAGCGCCGCGGCGATGGTCTCTATGCCTACCGGACCGCCTCCAAACGATAGCGCGATCGTCTCCAGATAGCGCCGGTCCATCTGGTCGAGGCCGATTTCGTCGACGTCGAGCAGCTTCAACGCCTTGTCGGCCACCGTGCGGGTGATTTCGGGATCGCCGTCGACGGCGGCGAAATCGCGCACGCGGCGCAGCAGGCGTCCGGCGACGCGCGGCGTGCCCCGCGCCCGCTTGGCGATTTCATTGGCGCCGTCGCCGGAGATTGCGATCGACATGACGCGGGCGCCGCGCCGGACGATTCGCTCAAGCTCCGCCACCGTGTAGAAATCGAGCCGGATCGGAATGCCGAAGCGGTCGCGCAGCGGCGTCGTCAGCAGGCCGGCGCGGGTCGTTGCGCCAACGAGGGTGAATTTGGCGAGATCGATCTTGACCGAGCGGGCGCCGGGACCCTCGCCGATGATGAGATCGAGCTGGAAATCCTCCATCGCGGGATAGAGGATTTCCTCGACCGCCGGATTGAGACGATGAATCTCGTCGATGAAGAGAACGTCGCGATCTTCGAGGGCGGTGAGCTGGGCGGCGAGATCGCCGGCCTTGGCGATGACAGGCCCGGAAGTCGAGCGGAAATTGACGCCGAGCTCGCGCGCGACGATCTGCGCCAGCGTGGTTTTGCCAAGCCCGGGCGGACCCCAGAACAGAACATGGTCGAGCGCTTCGCGGCGCGCCTTGGCCGCCTCGATGAAGACTTTGAGATTGGCGCGCGCCGCCGCCTGCCCGGTGAAATCGGCGAGGTTCAGCGGACGCAAAGACGATTCTGAATCGTCTTCACGAGATTCGGGCGCCACGAGACGGCGGGAACCAACGGCCAAGGACAGCGACCCCCAGATCACGTTGATTTTGGATCGATCAATCCAAAATCACAACCGCGATCGATTCCTGGAGCGCCTATCGACCGAACGGAACATTCGGTCGATAAGAAATTGCTCCAGATTCAAAAGCTTGAGCATATTCTTATCGATCAGATTGATGCAATCCGATCGGAACATGCTCCAGAGTTCAGAGCGGAATGAATTGCTATCCTAGACCCTTTTGCGTCCGTGGATAGAGCGCTCCGGCTGTCGTATTTCAGCGCAGCAGCGACTTCGCCTTGCGGACGGCGTCGAAGGCGACCGGCGGCAGAAGATATTTCACCGTATTCATGATTTTTTCGCGCCCGGTCGCCTGCGCGATCTTGGCGAATTGCGTCGTGTGGAAATTCGGGTCTTCGCCATCCGAGCGCCCGTTGCTGTAGAAATAGGCGGCGGCCGATCGGCGCGGCCGGCCATCGGGCGCTGCGACCGGATCTGGATGTCCGTGCAGGCTTTTCGAAGACTGGTAGAATAGGGCCGTGCGCCCGAATTCCGGCACGATCTCGACGGCGGGCGCGTCTCTTTCTGGGTTCTGCAGCCGGAGCGCGCCGCCATAGGCGGGCAGCCAATTCTTGTTGAGATAGGTGATGAACACCAGCCTGTTGTCGAGACGGGTCACGGAGTGCTGGTTGAAATCGATGTGCATGGCGAATTTGCCGTCGGTCGGGATTTCATGCAGGCCGCCGGCGTAAAGCTCGGGATCGGTGATCAGCCCTTCGATCCCTGTCACATGCTCCAGGAAATCGACGAATTGACCGGAATAGATCGTGTTGAAATAGAGCTGGCTCGCGGTTCCGAGCCGCGTCTTCGCCGCCGATCCGCGTTTGTATTCATTGGCGTTATCGAAGCGGCGCCAGTCGCTCCAGTTCAGCCGGTCGAAATCGGCGTACATCAACTCAAGCAGACGCGCCGAAAAAAGGCCATCGAAAACGATATGCGGAAACGGTTTGGCGTTGATGAATGTCTCGTGCAGGGCGGCGACGCGCTTCGGCGCGAAAAACGACCGATCCACGATTTCGTCGAGATCGAGCGGCGTCCCATCGATGATGACGCGGTCGCCCAATGGCGCCGCGGCGGCGGGCGCGGAAGGAGTGATGGTCGTGGCCTCGGACATTCGCGTGATCCTTCTGGCGCATGTATTGCCGCGCTTCGCGATGCATGGCTTGGAGCTTGGATCCGCCGCGATGCGCAGGGCTTTGGCCGGCCTCAACGCTGGCGTCGCCCCAAAAATCATAGCGCAGGGTTGCCGCTTGCGGCAAGTGCGCCGCAGCGAAGGTCCAGCTATGGTCTTGAGCACGGTTCTAAGGGGAAGACGCTATTCGGCGGCGTCGCGCAGTTTGGGCGGCTCGGGCTTCGGCATCGCTCCTCCGGGCGCCGCCCGAGCTTCCGCTTCCTTCAGCTTTTGCTCTTCCTCGGCCAGGAAGCCTTCAATGATGCGTCGTTCTTCAGGGTTGGTCGCGCACTTGAGCAGATTTAGGAAGTGCGTGATATTGGCCCGCGCAACGAACCGTTCCATCGCCTACCTCATTGCTTTGGGCCGCGCGTCGGCATCGGTCGGGAAACGACACAGTTTCAACCTGTTCGACTGTGCGAAGCGGCGTCTCATTTCGACGCAGTCCCGAATCGCCGCCGACGTTTGCCGCACTGCGGCTTTTTCCGGCGGGAGTAACTTGCCAAATGCAATCGAGGGCACCATAGACCTCCGAGAGCGGTCGTCAACAGCGAATTGCGCAGGATTGTAGGGACGCGGCGGTTCAACCAGAGAGGTAAACTCTCGAAGCCGGGGCGCTCCAGATCAGGACGCGTTCAAGTCGAACCGACCTGAACGCGCGTCGCATGATCGATTCAGATAAGCTAGAGCCGGATGCCGGGAAAAGCGGGCCCCTTTTCTTCCTCCTCTAGCCCGCGCCGAACGTCTCGCCGGACAGTTCGCGGCGCGCCTTGTCGAGTTCTTCGGCGTAGCGGCGCAGCAAATGCGCCTCGGTCAAAAGGCCGATGACGCGCCGGTCCGTCGCATTGTCGACGACCGTCAGCGCCTCGCTCTCGCTCTGCTCGAAGGTTAGCGCCGCGGTTTTGACGTTCAAATCGGCGACCAGAAATATCTCTTGCAACCGCGCCAGCGAGGCGAGGTCGGTTTCCGCGCCCGCGCCGTTCGCGTTCATGAGATGCGCGTCGGGAACCGAGATCATCCCTTTGTAGCGGCCGAGCGGATCGATCGCGACCACCCATTGGGCGGAGCCGAGCGGAAAACGCTGCATGAATTCGGAGATCGCCATGTTGGATCTGGCGATTTCGACGTCGGTGCGCATCAGGCGGCCGACGGTCAGATCGCGCATCCAGCCGACGTCCTGCGCGCTGCGGATCGACTCGCCGCGCAGATGCATGCGCCATGTCGCGAAGGAATAGCCGAAGCTCCGCCGCACGATGACTGAGACGAGCGTCGCCACGGCGAGCATCAAGAGGCTCAGCGAGAAATCCCCCGTGGTTTCCAAAGCGAGGAAGCTCATCGTCAACGGGCCGCCGACGATCGCGACCGCGAGCCCCGTCATGCCGACGATGGCGCTGATCGCGCTGTCCAGCCCGACCAACGGAAAATAAAGCGCGATGGTTCGGCTGTAGATCTCGCCAATCAGCGTGCCGAGATAGAGCGAGGCGAAGAAAAGGCCGCCGCGAAAGCCGGAGCCGATCGAAATCATCGAGGCGAGGGCCTTGACCGCCAGCGCCAGCGCGATCGCGGACAGAGTCGGGGCGGCCGCGTGGAAAAGATCGATCGTCGCGCCATGGCCGGAGGAGAGGGCGGCGGGCGTTAAAAGCGCAAGACCGCCGACGATCAGGCCGCCGATCGCCGGATGAAACGCCAGCGGCAGCCCCGTGCGGCGAAACAGGCCCTCGACGAGGGCGACGCCGCGCATGATGGCGATGCCGACGACGGCGCAAATGACGCCGAGCAGCGCCAGCAGCGCCAGATTTGCGTCGGAGAGATGCACGCCGGAGATTTCCAGTTTCGCGAACTGGCTACCGACGCCGAGCGCTCGCGCGGCGACGATGCCGCCGATCGCCGCCGCGCCGACCGGCGCCAGCCCGAAGGGCGTATAGGCGCCGAGAATGAGTTCGAAGGCGTAGAAAGCGCCTGTCAGTGGGCCGCCGAAAGCCGCCGCGATGGCGCCGGCCGAGCCGCAGGCGACGAGCGTGCGCAAATCGGGCCGCCGCATCCCGAGCATCCCGCCGACGAAGGAGGCGAAGCCCGCCCCCATTTGCGTATAGGCAGCCTCGAGCCCGACCGACGCGCCGAAGCCGTTCGAGACGACGGTCTGGGCCACGATGCCGACGCTGTCGGGCAAAGACATCCGGCCGCCGCGCAGCGCATTGGCTTCGATCGGATCGACCGGGCGATTGGGGCGCCATTTGCGGATATAGATCCCGGTCAGCCCAAGCAGCAGCCCGCCGGCCAACGGCGCCAGCGCGCGCCAGCGCGGCTCGATCCTTTCCAGCGCGCTCAGATGCTCGCTCCCGAACAACCAGAAATGGAGCAGAAGCGACGCGTTCAAGATGCACGCGGCGAAGACGCCGGCCGCCGATCCGGTAAGAAAGCCAAGTAAAATCAGGCTTATCTCGTCGCGCCTCAGGAGCGCGCGGAGGCGTATTGCGATTCTTTGAAGCAACGGCGGCCTTGTTATTGCGTCCTCAGCGATCGCCATCGACGGGCAAACCTCAAAGATGCGGCGGAAGACGCGCAACGGGCTGCGGATTCGCAACGTCCTTATGCGAAATCCAGAATTTCGGGAGTCGGGCGATCCCACGAATCTTGCGCTCGGGGCGCCGCGCCCTTATAAGCCGCGTTGCGTCCCTTCCGACACCCCTGGAGGCGAGGGCGCAATTTCTTTTTTTTGAAGGATCAAGCAACATGGCCGAGACCAAGACTCTCGCGGCCACGGTGCGTAGCGGGATTGGCAAGGGGGCCGCCCGCAGCGTTCGTCGTGAAGGCCGCATTCCCGGTGTGATCTATGGCGGCGGCGATCCCGCCGAGCCGATCACGCTGGATTTTCGTGAACTGAACAAGCTGATTTACGCCGGGCATTTTCTGACGACTCTGTTCGAGATCGACCTCGGCGGAACGAAGCAGCGGGTCATTCCGCGCGACTATCAGCTGGATCCCGTAAAGGATCAGCCGCTTCACGTCGATTTCCTCCGCCTCAAGCCGGGCGCGAGCCTGCGCGTCGAGGTGCCGGTGCATTTCATCAATCAGGACACCTGCCCCGGCGTCAAGAAGGGCGGCAGCATCAATATCGTTCGCCACTCGATCGAGATGCGCGTCCCGGCGGATAATATCCCCGAGTCGGTGACGGCCGATCTCGGCGCGCTCGATATCAATGATTCGCTGCATCTCACCGCGATGTCTCTGCCGGCGGGTTGCCGCGCGACCCTGCGCGAGCGCGATTTCACGATTGTGACCGTCTCGCCGCCGGAGATTGTCGCAGAGGATCCGGCGGCCGCGGCCGCCGCGGCCGCGGCCGCCAAGGGCGGCAAGGGGGCGAAGCCCGCCGCCGCGAAGGCTGCGCCCGCCGCCGCCGCAGCGGCGCCCGCGAAGAAGAAATAGCGCTTAAAGGCGCAGAGCGACCGGTCCGGCTCAATGAGGCGGACCGGTCTCCTGTAGATCGCTCGGTCAGGCGGAGGCCATGATTCTTTTCGTCGGCCTCGGCAATCCCGGCAGGGTTTACGCCGGCAATCGCCATAATCTCGGATTCATGGCGCTCGAGGCCATCGCGCGCGCCGCCGGCGCGCCCGCGTTTCGCGCGAAATTCCAGGGACAGGCCAGCGAGACCGTCCTCGCCGGCGAGCGCGTCGTACTGCTGCTGCCGCAAACCTATATGAACGACTCCGGCCGCGCCGTTGGCGAAGCGGTGCGCTATCTGAAGATCGAGCCGCGCGACGTTGTCGTGTTTCACGACGAACTTGACCTTCCGCCGGGCAAGGTCAGGGTCAAGACGGGCGGCGGGGCCGCCGGGCACAATGGCCTGAAATCCATCACCGCCCATATAGGCAATGAATATCGGCGCGTGCGCCTCGGCATCGGCCATCCCGGCGACCGGGCGCTGGTCCATAATTATGTGCTGGGCGATTTCGCCAAGGCCGATGCGCCCTGGATCGAGGCGTTGTGCGGGATCATCGCCGCCAATGCGGGTCTTCTCGCCAAGGGCGAGGACGATGCCTTCCAGACCAGGGTTTTTCGCGACATGGAGGCGGCGGGGCTACCCTGATCGCGCGTTTCCCTGTTTCGCATCGGGGTGTTCGCGGAAAGCGGTCCCCGCTTTCGAGTCCGGCGTTTTAGATCTGGCGCTCGACCATCATCTTCTTGATGCTGGCGATGGCTTTCGCCGGATTGAGGCCCTTGGGGCACGTCTTCGCGCAATTCATGATGGTGTGGCAACGATAGAGGCGGAACGGATCCTCGACATTGTCGAGCCGCTCGCCGGTCGCCTCGTCGCGCGAATCGATCAGCCAGCGATAGGCCTGCAGCAGCACGGCGGGGCCAAGATAGCGGTCGCCGTTCCACCAGTAGCTCGGGCACGAGGTCGAGCAGCAGGCGCAGAGGATGCACTCATAGAGCCCGTCGAGTTTCGCGCGGTCTTCCGGCGCCTGGCGCCATTCCTTTTCGGGCGTCGGCGATTTGGTTTGCAGCCACGGCTGGATCGAGGCGTGCTGGACGTAGAAATTGGTGAGGTCGGGAATGAGATCCTTCACCACCGACATATGGGGCAGGGGATAGATTTTGACGGCGCCCGCGATGTCGTCCATCGCCTTGGTGCAGGCGAGCGTGTTGGCGCCGTCGATGTTCATCGCGCAGGAGCCGCAGATGCCTTCGCGGCAGGAGCGGCGGAAGGTCAGCGTCGGATCGATCTTCGACTTGATCCAGATCAGCGCGTCGAGAACCATCGGCCCGCAATCCTCGCGGTCGACGAAATAAGTGTCGATGCGCGGATTGCCGCCGTCGTCGGGGTTCCAGCGATAAATGTTGAATTCGGTGACTCTCTTGGCGGACGCCGGTCTCGGCCAGCTCTTGCCGGGCAAGGGACGCGAAGTCTTCGGAAGGACGAGTTCGACCATGTTGGTTTTCCAGCGTCAGATGAGAGTTGTTTCGAACGGTTGGCGCTCGACGGCGTGTGTGCGCCGCCTCAATACACGCGCGCTTTCGGCTCGATATATTGCATCTCGTTGGTCATGGTGTAGCTGTGCACCGGACGGTAATCGATCGTCACCTTGCGGGCGTCGGGGTCGATCGAAGCCAGAGTGTGCTTCATCCAGTTGACGTCGTCGCGCTGCGGGTAATCCTCGCGGGCATGGGCGCCGCGCGATTCGGTGCGGTTGCCGGCCCCGTCCATCGTGACGACGGCCTGGATGATGAGATTGTCGAATTCCAGAGTCTCGACGAGATCGGAATTCCAGATCATCGAGCGATCCGTCACGCCGACCTGGTCCCGCGCGGCCCACACCTCATGGATCAGCTTCGACCCTTCCTCGAGCGTTTCGCCGGTGCGGTAGACGGCGCAATTATTCTGCATCACCTTCTGCATGCGCAGCCGCAGTTCGGCGGTCGGAATAGAGCCCTTCGCGTAGCGGAAGCCGTCGAGCCGTTCGAGCGCGCGGTCGGCGGAATCGGCCGGCAGCTCCGGCTGTTTGGCGCCCGCCGTCACGATCTCGGCGGCGCGGATGCCGGCGGCGCGGCCGAACACGACGAGATCGATCAGCGAATTCGAGCCGAGCCGGTTCGCGCCATGCACGGAAACGCAGGCCGCTTCGCCGAGCGCCATGAGGCCCGGCACGACGACGTCCGGGTCGCCGTTCTTCTTGATGACGACCTCGCCGTGGTAATTGGTCGGGATGCCGCCCATGTTGTAATGCACCGTCGGCAACACGGGGATCGGCTGGCGGGTCAGATCGACGCCGGCGAAAATCTTGGCGCTCTCGGAAATGCCGGGAAGGCGCTCGTGCAGGATTTTCGGGTCGAGATGATCGAGGTGTAGATAGATGTGGTCCTTGTTCTTGCCGACGCCGCGGCCTTCGCGGATTTCGACCGTCATCGCGCGCGAAACCATGTCGCGCGGCGCGAGATCCTTCACCGATGGCGCATAGCGCTCCATGAAGCGCTCGCCGGCGCCGTTGGTGAGGTAACCGCCCTCGCCGCGCGCGCCCTCGGTGATGAGGCAGCCCGCGCCATAGATGCCGGTTGGATGGAACTGCACGAATTCCATGTCCTGCAGCGGCAGGCCAGCGCGCAGCACCATGGCGTTGCCGTCGCCGGTGCAGGTATGCGCCGAGGTCGCCGAGAAAAAGGCGCGGCCGTAGCCGCCCGTGGCGAGGATGACGAGCTGGGAGCGGAAGCGGTGGATGGTGCCGTCGTCGAGCTTCAGGCAGATGACGCCGCGGCAGCGGCCATCTTCCATGATGAGGTCGATGGCGAAATATTCGATGAAGAATTCGGTGTTGTAGCGCAGCGCCTGCCCGTAGAGCGTATGCAGCATGGCGTGGCCGGTGCGGTCGGCGGCGGCGCAGGTGCGTTGCGCCGGCGGGCCCTTGCCGAAATCGGTGGTCATGCCGCCGAACGGGCGCTGATAGATGCGGCCATCCTCCGTGCGCGAGAACGGCACGCCCCAATGTTCGAGCTCATAGACCGCGGCGGGAGCGTTGCGGCAGAGATATTCGATCGAATCCTGATCGCCGAGCCAGTCCGACCCCTTGACGGTGTCGTACATGTGCCATTTCCAGTTGTCCGGCCCCATATTGGCGAGCGAGGCGGCGACGCCGCCCTGCGCCGCGACCGTATGCGAGCGCGTCGGAAACACTTTGCTGATGCAGGCGGTGCGTAATCCCGCCTGCGAGCAGCCAACGGTCGCGCGCAAGCCGGCCCCGCCGGAGCCGACGACGATGACGTCGAAACTGTGATCGGTGATCGGATAAGCGGCCCCGACTCCCGATGGCGCCGCGCCGCCGTTCAATGTGCCGTTCGAGGCCATTCTGTCGCCTTTCGAATCATTGCCATAACCGCCGGCCTCGTCGCCGCCGGATTGCGAATTAGGAGCCGCATCGAATCAGGGGCCGACCGAGAGGCCAAGCTTGAGGGCGGCGAAAATCGAAGCGGCGCCGAGACCGACGCTGAACAGGATATTGGCGACGAGCGCCCATTCCTTCAGATGCGGCGAATGGATGTAATCGTCGATGATCGACTGCATCCCCGTCTTCATATGCGCGACGCCCGCCAGAATGAACAGAAGCAGGATGATCGCCTGACAGGGCTGCGCCAGTTCGGCCCGCGCGCCGGCGTAATCCTTGCCGACCAGCGAGAGCGCGATCCAGACGACGGCGAGCGAGAGCGGAACCAGCGCGACAGCGGTGACATACATGCGCCAGGCGTCGGCGGCGCCGGACTTCGCCGAGCCGAGAGAGCGCGTCCGGGCGGCGCCCGGAACCGGTGCTGCATCATGCGTCATGAGGGTCTTTACGTCCTTCAAATGGAGCTGGCCGGCCGCGAAGGCGAAGCGCCGCGGCGGTCCGCTGAGGTTCAGGCGCGGAGCAGTGCGATGATCCACACGAGCACGGTGAGCGCGCCGCCGCCGATCAGCGTCGCCTTGGCGAGCCATTCGCGCTCCGGATCATCGAGACCATAGCCGGCGTCCCAGATGATATGTCGCACGCCGCCAAGGAGATGGTGAAACAGGGCCCAGGTGAATCCGAACAGGATGAATTTGCCGATGATCGAGTTCAGGAACCATGACGCCGTCTCGAACGCGCCGGGGCCGCTCGCCGCGGCGATCAGATACCAGGCCAGAAGCAGCGTCCCGCCATAAAGCGCAATGCCGGTGATGCGATGGGCGATCGACATCATCATCGTCAGCGTTGGACGATAGATTTCCAGATGCGGCGACAGAGGGCGGCGGCTTTCGGGCCGGCTGCGATGAAACTCGACCTCTGTCATGAAAGCAAAATCCAAAGTTCGTGAATGACGCTTAAGCTTTCCATTAACGCAAACCGGAGTGGCGGGCAACGCAATCGGGTCAGAAAATTGAGGCGGCGCGCTTCGGTCGACCGGCGCGCCGCCTTCGCACACTGCAAAGCATATTGCAAAAAGCGTGGGCGCAGTAGAAGAATGGCGGCGAAATTCGCAAGCCGGCCGGGCGGCGGCCGGAGCCGGTGGGGTTGCTTGTCGAAAGGCGGCGGCGCTTCGCTCCGGCCTCTTTCTAAAGAGCGGCCGGTACGGCGCTTCGGGGGGTGTTATTGACGATTTTTCCTGACAGGATCACCCGGCGCAATGAGCCTTTCCCCGTTCGCCGCGGCGGACGGCTGCGCGTTGGCCACAAGGCCGTCCGATTGGCGCGCTGGTTCATCCTCGCGCTCGCGCCGGCGCTGGTCCTGGCGCTTCTCGGGCCGCCGGGGCAGGCGCACGCGGCGTCGGGCCGGATTACGCTGGAATCAGGCGGAATCGCCCGCAACGCTATTCTGGTTCAGAACCGCCGCCTGAAACAGGCGCGGCGGCCGCTCGTGATCGTCTTGCGCAGCAGCCGGGAGAAGGGGCCGCATCTCAAGCGCGTCTTCGGCCTTGAGGAAATGGAAGGTTCGGGCGGTCCGGTTCTGGTCTATCCAGAGCCCGTCGGCGGCCACTGGAGCGATGCGCCGGGCCCTGAGGCGGCGCGCGACGCGGCTTTCATCCGCGACCTCATCGGCAAGCTCGTCTCCGACGGACTCGTCGACCGGCGCAAGGTCTTCATCATCGGCATCTCCAACGGCGGCTTCACCGCCTTGCGAACCGTCTGCGACAATGCGGCGCTATTCGCCGGTGCCGCGGCGCTGATCACTGCCCTTCCGGCGGATCTCGCCGACAGCTGCAAACTCGCGCGGCCCGTTCCCTTCATGATGATCGCCGGCACGGCCGACCCTTACGTCCCTTACGCTGGCGGCAAGGTGAATTTGCCCGATTCGAAGATCAGCGTTCTTTCAGCTGATGCAACGCTCGCGGTTTTCGCCCGGGCGGCGGGATGCGCCGAGGGGCGCAGCACGACGCCGATGCCAGACCGCGACACGCGCGACGGCACCCGCGACTATCTCGACAAGCTGAATGGCTGCAAGGTTCCGGTGGAGATTTTGCGCGTCGCAGGCGGCGGCCATTCGGCGCCGGGGCACTTGGCCGGTGTCGGCGCGGACACCACGCGCGGCGGCCCGCACAATAACGACATCGAGAGCGCGCGGCTGATCTGGGATTTCTTCCGCAAGCTCGGCGGCTGAATTCTCAGGCGCGCGTGCGGGCCTCAAGCCGCCGCGCCAGCGATGGCGGCGAGGGCGGCTGCGAGCGCCTCGGCGTCGCCCGTCAGAACCAGCGTCTTCAGGCGGGCGGTCGCCCCCGATTCGAGCCGGATCGCGGCCGCCGGAATGCGCAGCGTTTTGGCGACCAGCTTGATCAGGGCGGCGTTCGCCTCGCCATCCTGCGGCGTCGCGCGCACGCGCGCCTTCAGCACGGCCCGGCCGTCCGAAAGATGATCGATCCCGGAGATTTCGTCGCGCGAGCTCTTAGGGGTCAGGCGGACGGCGAGGACCAGATGGCCGCCCCGCGCGCTCCAGGGGAGGGGCGCCGGATCGAAAGACGCCTCAGCGCTCAAAAGACGTTCGGATAAATATATTGCAGGATGATGCGCTGGATCAGGTAGATGGCCAGAAACAGGACGATCGGCGAAATATCGAGGCCGCCGAAATTTGGCAGCATCTGGCGGATCGGGCGCAGGACGGGCTCGGTCAGCGCGTTGACGGCGGTGACGATGCTGCGGACGACGCCATTATAGGTGTTGATGACATTGAAGGCGATCAGCCACGACAGGATTACTGCGGCGATCACGACATAGGTATAAAGTTCAAGAGCCAGCAGGATGACGTCGAGAAGAGCGCGCATTGGGAACTCCGGAGCCTTGGCGGGATCACTCCTCGTTTACGCGGCCTGAGCCGCACTGGCAAGGCGACGAGCCCAGCGGCGCCGATCGCTTCCAATAAGCCGCGGCGGAGAAGCGCCATCCTGCGCGCCAATGAGCTTGCGCGCTCACGCGCAGTCGCGTAAACAGCCGCGGTGGACGGGGCTGTAGCTCAGATGGGAGAGCGCTGCAATCGCACTGCAGAGGTCAGGGGTTCGATTCCCCTCAGCTCCACCAATCCCCTCCTCAATCGAGCAATGGCTGAACTTCGACCGAGCGCGGCGTCGCTGGGCTGATCAGTCCGCACGGGCGCCGGGACGCCGCTAAAGCCGCGTTCTCGCTGGCGCCGCCGCGCCGCAGGCGGCGCTGCTTCCTTCACGCCGAGTTGAGCCGCCAGGCCTGCGCCGCGCTGTAACGGCGGCGGTCCCTGTCGCGAAATCACCAGAGAGCGATAGTCCGCCGGCCGAGGGGCCGAGACGTCGTTGACGGCTCACGCAAAGAGGGACGCGACATGACTCTCCTGATTCTGGCCTTTCTCGCCGGTGTCCTCACCATCCTCAGTCCCTGCATCCTGCCGGTGCTGCCTTTCGTCTTCGCCGGCTCGGGCCGGCGGTTCGCGCGAACCGGCCTTCCGCTTCTGCTTGGCATGGCCGGCGCTTTCACGGCCATCGCGACGCTCGCCGCGGTCGGCGGCGGCTGGGCGCTGGCCGCGAATCAATATGGCCGACTGGCGGCTCTCGCCCTCTTCGCCCTGTTCGCGGCGACGCTCCTGTCTGATCGCTTCGCCGAATGGCTCTCCCGGCCTTTGGTCGCGCTCGGCCGGCGGCTGGCGCCCGTTGGTCCCTCTGGCGATGAAGGCGCCGGACCGCTCGCCTCGGCCCTGCTTGGCGTCGGCGCCGGCCTGTTGTGGGCGCCATGCGCCGGCCCGATCCTTGGCCTCGTCCTGACTGGCGCCGCGCTCAATGGCGCGAGCGTCACCACGACCTTGCTGATCCTCGCCTATGCGCTCGGGGCGGCGACGTCGCTTGCATTGGCGCTGCGCGCCGGCGCGCGCGTGAGCCAGGCGCTGAAGCGCGCCATTGGTCCCGGCGAATGGCTGCGCCGCGCTCTTGGCGCCGCCGTGCTGGGCGTCGTCGTCGCGATCGGATTCGGCTGGGATGCGCGGCTTCTGTCGTGGTTCGATTTCGCCAACACGACATCCTTCGAGGAGCGGCTGCTTGACTGGACCGGCGCGCGCAAAGCCGCGGCGAGCGAGACGGCGGTCCCAGCTGATGTCGTCTCACCGCCCCCGGGCGCAGCCGATCGGCGAAGCTCGGCCGCGCCGCAACAAGAGCGCGCGCCGCAGCTGATCGACGTCGCCTTCACCGGGACGCCGAGCGAGCCTCGAGCGCCGCAGGCGGATATGACGCGCGTCGCCGCAAATGGCGCCGATCTGCCGGTCGAAGGCGCGCTGCCCGGTTTCGCTGGCGCCACGGCGTGGTTGAATTCGCCGCCGCTGACGGCGCAGGCTCTGCGCGGCAAGACCGTGTTGGTGGTGTTCTGGACCTTCAACTGTTACAACTGCCTCAACGCGCTGCCCCATATCCGCGCATGGGCGGAAAAATACCGCGATCATGGCCTCGTCGTCGTCGGCGTGCATACGCCGGAACTGCCCTTTGAAAGGGATGCCGACAATGTGCGCAACGCCGTCGCGAGACTCAAGATCGGCTACCCGGTCGCCATCGACAACGGCTATGCGGTCTGGAAAGCCTTCGGCAATGAATATTGGCTGGCGGCCTATTTCGTCGATGCCGAGGGCCGCATCCGCCATCACCATTTCGGCGAGCATGATTACGAGAATTCGGAGCGCGTCATCCAGCAATTGCTGCGCGAGGCCGGCAATCGCGATGTGCCGGGCGGCTTTGTCGCGGCGAGCGGCGCGCCTTGAGGGGCGCGCAACTGAAGTCGAGAAGACCCGTTCGCTTTATCGGGACCACGCAGGCGATGCAGCTGCGTTTGCGCCGGCCGCCGCGCAAAATATTCCTCTTCGCAGTAACGATTCACCGCCGCCGTCCGTATTCGGATTGGAGCGCGCAGCCGGCGGAATTCGCCGGCCTCGCAAATCTCCGAAGTCGCGCCGCTGCGCAGTGCAGGCGGCGATTTGAACGCGCCAATCTGGCGCCAAAACATAACAGGAGTAACCCCCATGATTGCCAGACACGCCATCTCCCGCTTCGTCGCTCTCGCCATCGTCGCGACCAGCTCGGTCTACGCCGGCGCCGCCTTCGCCACGGACGCTATGAAATCCGATACGACGACGACCCATGACCAGATGAAGGGCGACGCGATGAAGGGCGACGCCATGAAGGGCGACGCGATGAAGGGCGACGCCAAGTAATTGCACTCCGCGCGGATCCGCCCGCGGCTTGCGCCCGGGACGGATCCGCGCAGCTTCAATTGCTTTGAGAGGGGAGGCGGCGATGAGGGCGATACGGACGATGATGGACATCAAAGTGGCGGATCTTGCGCCCACGCGCCTGAAGCGCGTCGTCTATCGCCATGCGCTCGTGACCCGCATCACGCACTGGATCAATCTCGTCTGCGTTGTCGTTCTGCTGATGAGCGGCCTGCAGATCTTCAACGCGCATCCGGCGCTCTACTGGGGCCAATGTGGCGCCGACGCCGACAAGCCGGCTTTCGAGATCGGCTCCGAAGAATCGAGCGACGGGAAGCTGACCGGATTTGTCAAGATCGGCTCGGCGACGTTGAATACGACCGGCGTCCTCGGCGTCTCGGCCAATCCGAATGGCGCGATCGTCGAGCGCGGGTTTCCGCGTTACGTCACGCTGCCCGCTTTCCGCGATCTCTCGCTGGGGCGGCGCTGGCATTTCTTTTTCGCCTGGCTCTTCGTCGCCAATCTCTTCGTCTATTACGTCGGCGGTCTCGCCAGCGGACATTTGCGTCGCGATCTCCTGCCGACCCCCGCGCAATTGCGGCCAAAGGCGATTCTCAAGGATTTCGTCGATCATTTGCGGCTCAAATTTCCGCATGGCGAGGAGGCGCGTCATTACAATCCGCTGCAGAAATTCGCCTACATCGGCGTGATCGGCGTGCTGTTGCCCACGATGATCCTCACCGGCCTCACCATGTCGCCGGGGATGGACGCCATCCTGCCCTGGCTCGTCACGCTCTTTCAAGGGCGCCAATCCGCGCGGACGATCCACTTCATCGCCGCCAATCTCATCGTGCTGTTCATTTTCGTTCATGTCGCGATGGTGTTGCTGGCCGGCCCGATCAATGAGCTGCGCTCGATGATCACCGGCAAGTTCACGATCTATCCGGAGCCCGGCCATGAGTAGCTTTCGCCTTCCCCGTCGCCGCTTTCTGGCGCTCGGCGCCGCGAGCCTCGGCGCGACCATGCTTGGCGGTTGCGATCCTTCCGACTCGCCCGAAATCGTGTCGGTTCTGGATTCCGCCGAGGGACTAACCTATCGCGCGCAGCGGTTGCTTGGCGGGCGCCATTCGCTGGCGCGCGAATTTTCCGCCGCCGACATCTCGCCCGTGTTCAAGGTCAACGGCACCCATACGCCAGAGGGCGACGAATACGCCGCCATGGTCGAGAATAATTTCGCCGATTGGCGCCTGCGCGTCGATGGGCTTGTCGCAAGGCCCCTTGAACTTTCGCTCGCGGATCTGCACGCGCTGCCGCAGCGCACGCAGATCACGCGCCATGATTGCGTCGAGGGATGGAGCGCCATCGGCAAATGGCAGGGCGTTCCCCTATCCGTCGTGCTGGCGCGCGCGGGGCTGTTGCCCGCCGCCCGTTTCGCGGTGTTGCACTGCGCCGACTGGTATGAGCACGCGCTCGACGGCACCGGAAAATATTACGAGAGCATCGACCTCATCGACGCCTTTCATCCGCAGACCATTCTCGCGCATAGTCTCAATGACGCGCCGTTGACCGTCGGTCATGGCGCGCCGCTGCGGCTGCGGGTGGAGCGGCAGCTCGGCTACAAGCAGGCGAAATATGTGATGCGCGTCGAACTCGTCGACAGTTTCGAGAATATCGGCCGCGGCAAGGGCGGCTTCTGGCCCGATCGCGGCTATGAATGGTACGCCGGGATCTGATCCGGACGCGCGCTCCCGCGCGATGTTGGATGTTGGCCGGATCGTTCCGGCGTCGCTGGGCACGGGCGCCTGTCTGGCAAGACGAACGCCATCCCGGCGTCGCGCCGATGCGGTAGGCCTATTCATGCGACAGGGCCTTGAGCGCCTCGCTGCAGGCCTCCTTGACGGGGACCCATACGCCGTTGCGCAGATTGAGGCGGCAGCCGCCATTGGGGATCGAAACGAGGCTCAGGACGAAGTCGGGCGCGAGCAGAACGGTGCCGAAATTGCTCGGCAGGGTGACGAGCCCGTGCTGTTCGAGATGCGCCGTGATCGAGGCGCAGGTCTGAAACGCCTTGATCTCCTGGCCGGTGGTCATGAACACGCCGCAGCGCGTCGCGCTCTCGTCGAGAAACACCTGGATTTCGGAGACGCGCGCGTAATTAAACGCCCCCGGCGTGCTCGATTGCAGGGCGAGGAATTCGACCTCCCTCGCATGCGCCGCCTGAAGCTGCGGCGCCATCAAAAGCAGGGCGGCGAGGGCGGCGGCGTTCCCGCGCATGGCGCTTAACCCGACAGCGCCCCGGCGCGTTTATGCGCCGCGCGGGCGGCGCGCTCGATCAGCGGCGCGAGGCCGTCCTCAGCCATCAGCACCTCCAGCGCAGCCGCCGTCGTTCCCCCGCGCGACGTCACGCTTTCGCGCAACTCCGCCGCTGTCACGTCCGGGCTCTGATACAAGAGTTCGCCGGCGCCCTCGACGGTCGCGCGGGCGAGTCGCGCCGCGACCTCCGCGGGAAGGCCAAGCGCGACGCCAGCCTCGGCGAGGCATTCGGCGAGATGGAACGCATAGGCCGGCCCCGAACCCGAGATCGCGGTAACGGCGTCGATCTGGCGCTCGTCTTCGACCCAAACGACGGCGCCGGTCGCGGCCATCAGCGCCTCGGCCATCGCCCGCTGCGCGGCGCTCGCGCCTGCTTCGACGGCAAGGCCGGCGACGCCGCGCCCGACGGCGGCCGGCAGATTAGGCATGGCGCGGACGATCGTCCCGGCGTGCGGCAGCCGCGCGCGGACATTGGCGATAGTCTTGCCGGCGAGGATCGAGATGACGAGCGTGTTCGGCCCGGCGAGGGCGGCGAGCGAGGTCGCCTCGTCGAGCGCCTGCGGCTTGATGGCGAGGACCAGAACCTCGGGCGCCGGCGCCGGTTGATTCAGCGCGAAGCCGGCGTCTTTGGCGAGGCTCGAAATATCGGCGGTGGGAGCCGGATCGATGACCGTCGTCGCGCCGGGCGCAAGGCCCGCGCCGAGCCAGGCGCGCAGCATCGCCGCGCCCATCTTGCCGGCCCCGGCGAGAACCAGCGAGGCGGGGAAATCCTGCATGTTAGGCCTTTCGCAACTGAGGTCCGCGCCGATCAGGGCGGCCCCATATCGGCGCCCTGCATATCAGGGCGCGCGCGAACTCGCTACGGCGACGTCGGTCAGCCTGCATCTAATCCGGAAAGCGCTCGACATGCGTTTCCCCGGTTCGACCGATGTAAAGGGCGCGACGACCGGAGAACGAGACGATATAGGCCGCGCATCCGGCGGCGGCGACCTTTCGGCAGAAGCCCCTGTAGCTATAGCCCGGCGCCAGTTGCTGCGCATCCTTGATGGCGGCCTGGACGATTGCCGCGTCGAACGCTGGCGCCAGCGGAACATCGATTTTGTGCGTCGGCAGCGCAACGTTATCGCCGTCGGGCAAATAATAGGTCGCAACCGCGCGGCAAAAATCGATCATGTATCTCTCAAAGCCTTCACGCATCAATGTTTCGACAATTTGCGGAAAGGTCATCGCGTCGCTCTCAGCGGCGTCGAGACAGGTTTTGGCCACGGATCGCCTGTGATCGTCCATGATATTCTCCATTGACAACCTCGGTTTGGGATCATTCCATCGGTATGGCGGCCATTTGGCGGTGCGCGACCATCCGCCTGAGGAGCCGGTCCAGGGTTTCGCGTTCGGCCGCGGACAGGCAATCGAAGAATTCAGCCTCATTTTGCTCGGCGAGCGCGGCGAGATCCGGCGCCAGCTTCGTTCCCCGCTGCGTCAAGGCGAGCGTATGCGCCCGGCCATCATCGGGGCTTGCTTCGCGAACGATCAGCGCTTTAGCGATCAACCGGTCCGCGAGTTTTGTGATGGCCCCGCGCGTCATGCCCAATTCTTTCGCAAGGCGGCTCGGCGGCATCGGCTCCTTGCCATAAAGCGCGCGCATCGTGACCCATTCGGCAACCGTCACGCCCCTGGCTGAAAGCTTGCCGGCGAAGCCGTGAGAGACGTGGTTGGACACGTAGCGCAGCCAAAATCCGAGATGCGCGGTCAGCTCTGGCAGGGGCGGTGGAGATGACATGGACGCCTCTTTGATTGACTAGGAAACTATCGCATTAAAGTTTCCTAGTCAATCATATTCACGCGCGCACCGCGACCCTTGCGCGCCAAGGCCGGATCAGGCTAAGCGCGCGCCGCCTGCATCCCGCTCCAAACAACTGGAGCGATCACGTTGATGATGTTGGATCGATAGGGTCGAAATCGTCGCGATGTTGATCCGAAGGCATCCGGATCCGGCGCGTCGGGAAGGCGTTTTGCACAGTCTGATTTCAGGCCTGGCCCATGGTTTCGAGCATTGCGGTCTGGATCGCCTCGCGGCCGTTCTTGCCGGCCCAGACGACGAATTGAAAGGCTTGGTAATAGCGCTCGCAGGCGCGCACCGCGCTGGTCAGCACCGTCTGGCATTGATGGCCGTTGAGTTCGGCCCCGCCGGAGAGCACGATGGCGTGGCGGAACATGACGACGCCGTCGTCCGGCCAGATGTCGAAATGGCCGAGCCATAATTGTTCGTTGATGAGGGCGATGAGGGCGCCGACCTCGCCCTTGCGCGCCGCGGGCGCCTTGAGGTCGAAGGCGCAGGCGACATGGAGCGCCTCAAGATCCTCGAGCCATGTGAAAGCGACATTATAGTCGGTCCAGCCGCCGGCGACTGTGATCGAGATCTCGTCGTCCTCGTCGCGGTCGAACGGCCATTGGTTCTGCGCGGCGAGCCGTTCGATCAGATCGACCGGGTGTTCGTTGCGCAGGGCTTCAATTTGCAAAAGCGACATCAGTGGACCTTACCGTCGTGGACCTTCAAGCGCTGGGACGCGTTTCCGCTTCCCCCCGGCGGCGGACGCCGGGGTGCGTATTTCAAGGACCGACCGGCGCTGGCTCGCAGCCCCGACTCAAAACCCCGTTCGATCTCTTCAAAGGAACGGAATCACAAGGGCGATTCCGGCGCAACTGCCTCATTCGCGGTTGTCCCCTGCCTTGCAAGCCTCGGGGCAGCGCGCGGGCGCCCCGGCGAAAGGCGTTCGCCGCGTCGCGCCGGATATCAGGGCAGACGCGAGGATGCCGGTGGCGGCCTGGCGCGGCTTGACCCGCGCAACGAAACGAAAGATGGTGCCGCCGTCTTAAACCCCGAACACCGTCGGAAAAAAGAGCATGTACAAAATGACCACGAAGACGCTCGCCGCGGCCCTCGTTTTGCTGGGAGGCATGACGGCCGGCGCCCTCGCCCAGGACCCGAATTTTCAGATGGAGCAGCAGGATTGCCAGGGCGATGCGATGCGCTTCTGCGGCCCCGAGATCCCCGATCGCGACAAGATCCGCGAATGCCTCGTCTATTATCAGGCCGACATCAGCCCGGCCTGCCGCGCGCTCGTCGCGCCGCAGGGGCGCTAATCGTCTCTTCGCCCGAGTCTTTCATCCAAGTCTTATTAGAGTGCGCACGGTTCGAGCCCAATGGCTCGAACCGTTTTTGTTGCGGCTCGGCGCGCCGCCAAGGCCGCGGCCTGAAACGACGTCAACTCTCGGCCCCCTACATTCGGGCGGGGATGTCGCGCTGGATGTGGAGCACTCGCCAGATATCGATGCGATCGTCGCGTTCGATGTAAAACACCATATGTCGCGTTCGATGTAAAACACCATATAAGGATAGCGCTTCACCCCGCGATTGCGCAGACCGGGAGGGGAAAGCTCATGCGCGTAACGTGGAGACCCGGAGGCGGGGTGTTCGGCGATGGTCTGGAATGCCATCTGCGGGGCGTCGATGAAGCCGAGGGCGAGATCAGCCCGGCGGCGTGGATATAATAATCCACGGCGGCTGCAATGTCCCGATCGGCCTGCTCGCGCGGGAAGATCGGCTTTCGGCTCACCTGACTTTGGCTTGATGGACCCGGTCCCTGAGGTCCTTGAAATAGGTTTCGTCGGCCGCCGCGGCCGTCGCGGGCGACGCGGCTCCAGCAAGCAACAGTTTGCGCAGGCGTTGACGATCCTGGTCGGCGCGGATCAACTCGCGGACATACTCGCTGCTCGTGCCATAGCCGCGCCCGGCGACCTGCTCGTCGACGAAGGACTTGAGCGAATCCGGAAGCGAGATGTTCATCGTGCTCATGGCGGCAAAATATGCTCCCAGGCAAAAATTGGCGAGAAGGTTCAGAAAACAAGCTAGGCTCCCGTCAGACCCCCTTCGCCTTCTTCGCCAGCTCCGCCTCGAAGGCGGCGAGACGCGCGGACAGCTTGTCGTTCTCGTCGCGGGCCTTCGCGGCCATCTCCTTCACCGCCTCCAATTCTTCGCGTGTGACTAAATTCATCGTCGCGAGCAGGCGCTCGAGCTGACTTTTCATCGCCGTCTCGGCTTCGCGGCGCACGCCCAGCGCCATCTCGCTGGCGTCCGTCATCAGCTTGGTGAAATCCTCGAAAACCTTGTTCTGCGCCATGATTCGCCTCCAGTTTATGCGCCGATCTGACATATTCGGGCAGCGATCTTCCCTGTCCGACCGGCGATCTATCCGCGTTATATTGTTTAAAATCATTGACATACGGCGTGTTTCTCGCGCCGCGCATTGGGCGTTTCGCGTGAAACGCCCCACGTGTTTCACTTGAAACATCTAGCACGGCGCGGCGCGTCTGACAGCGCCGGAAAGCGCCTGACATGGCCCCGTTACGAAAACACCGCAAGATCGGTTGACGCGGCGGCCACGGCGCCGCATCACGCTGCGCCAGAAGATGAAAGCGGGAGCAGCTTTTCGATTCGGGCCGGAAAGCGCCGCCGGAGCCTTGATGCCTTTCGTGATCGCCTATCCGATGATCGACCCGGTGCTGGTTTCGATTGGCCCGTTTCCGATCCGCTGGTACGCCCTGGCCTATATCACCGGCCTCGTGCTCGGCTGGGCCTATGCGCAATATCTCGTCCGCAAGCCGGCGGTCTGGGGCGGCGGCGCGCGCCCCGACGCCGCCTGCATCGACGATCTTCTGGTCTATGCCGCGCTCGGCGTCATCCTTGGCGGGCGCATCGGCTATGTGCTGTTTTACAACCTGCCGTTTTTTCTTGAGCACCCGCTCGACGCGTTCAAGCTCTGGCAGGGCGGCATGTCGTTTCACGGCGGCTTTGCCGGCACGGCGCTCGCCGTCGCGCTGCTCGCGCAACGTCGCGGCATTTCCGTGCTGCGGCTTTACGATGTCGTCTGCGCCGTCGCGCCGATCGGAATTTTTCTTGGCCGCATCGCCAATTTCATCAAGCCGGAGCTTTGGGGGCGCCCGACCGATGTCGCCTGGGCGATGATCTTTCCGGGCGCGGGGCCATTGCCGCGCCATCCAAGCCAGCTTTATGAAGCGGGGCTTGAAGGCCTCGCCCTGTTCGCGATCCTGTTCGTCGCGGTCCGCCTTGGCGCGCTGCGCCGGCCGGGGCTCGCCACCGGCGTTTTCGCCATCGGCTATGGCTGCGCGCGGATCGCGTCCGAATTTTTCCGCGAGCCCGACCCGCAACTCGGCTTTCTGTTTGGAGGCGCAACCATGGGAATGCTGCTGTCTTTGCCGATGATCGCCGCCGGCGCGTTTTTCATCCGCTATGCGTTGAACAGGAAGGCGCCGGCATGAACGCGCTCGATGCGATCCTGCGTGAGATGATCCTCGAAAGCGGGCCGATCAGTCTTGAGCGCTATATGGCGCTGGCGCTCGGCCATCCAGTCTATGGCTATTACCGCACGAAGGCGGCGATCGGCGCCGACGGCGACTTCATCACCGCGCCCGAAATCAGCCAGATGTTCGGCGAACTGATCGGGCTCTGGTGCGTAGAGGTGTGGCGCCTGATGGGGGCGCCCGCCGCCATCCATCTGGTCGAGCTTGGCCCGGGCCGCGGAACCCTGATGAGCGACGCGCTGCGCGCGGCCAAGGTCGCCCCCGATTTTCTCGCCGCGCTCGAAGTTCATCTCGTCGAGATCAGTCTGCCGCTGCGCGAATCCCAGCGCGCCGCGCTGGAAGGCCGTGGCGTCAAGGTGGCCTGGCACGCGAGCGTCGCCGAGGTGCCGCCGGGTCCGGCGATTTTCATCGCCAATGAATTTTTCGACGCGCTGCCGGTCCGCCACTATGTGCATCGGGACGGCGGCTGGCGCGAGCGGCTCATCGGCGTCGACGAGGAGGGGCGTCTCGCCTTTGGGCTCGGCGGCGCGCATGAGACAGGGATCGCGGCGCCGGGCGAACCGGACGACATTCTCGAAGTCAGCGTCGCGGCCCAACGTCTCATGACGCAGCTTGGCGTGCGCATCGTGACGCAGGGCGGCGCGCTGCTCGCCATCGACTACGGCTACAGCGAGCCCGCGCGGGGCGAAACGCTGCAGGCGATGCGCGCGCATAAATTCGTCGATCCGCTCGTTGATCCGGGCGAAGCCGACCTCACGACGCATGTGAATTTCACCGCCCTCGCCCGCGCGGCGAAGGGCGCCGGCGCCGCCGTGCACGGTCCCGTGCCGCAAGGCCAGTTCCTGACGCGCCTTGGCATCTTCGAACGCGCCGCGATCCTGGAGCGCGACGCAACGCTGGCGCAGGCGGCCGCCATCAATACGGCGCTCGACCGCCTCGCCGGCGAGGGGGCGGGCTTCGACGCCGCAACCGACATGGCGCGCCTCTTCAAGGCCATCGCCGTGACGCAACGCGAATTCGACGCGCCGCCGGGATTTGAAGAGAGTGCGAATGAGCGAGGCTGAAGCGCAGGCGCTGTTTTCGCGCGGGCTTCGCCTCAATGGCATTTCGCACGGGTTCTTCACGCGCAATGGCGGCGTCTCGACGGGCGTCTATACGAGTCTCAACGGCGGCGTCGGCTCAAGGGACGCGCCCGAAGCGGTGGCGGAAAACCGCCGCCTCATGGCGCGGGTTCTGCGCGTGGAGACGGATCATCTGCTGGTGCCCTATCAGATCCATTCGGCTGACGCTCTGGTCGCGATCGGACTATTCGCCGAGCGGCCGAAGTGCGATGGACTGGCAACCGCGACGCCGGGTTTAGCTCTCGGCGTCACTGGCGCCGACTGCGGCATGATCCTCTTCGCCGATCCGAAGGCGCGCGTCATCGGCGCCGCCCATGCAGGCTGGAAAGGTGCGCTCGACGGCGTGCTGGAAGCCACGATTTCCGCCATGGAAACGCTCGGCGCGGATCGTTCCGCCATCGTCGCGGCGCTCGGTCCCGCCATTGGCCAGAAGAGCTATGAAGTTGGCCCGGAATTCTACGAGCGCTTCGTCGCGGCGGCGGAATCCTACGCAAAGTTTTTTGCGTCTTCGCCACAGGAGCCGCGGTTCCTGTTCGATTTGCCGGGGTTCATCGGCATGCGCCTCCGCGCGGCGGGAATCGGCGCCTTCGAGGATCTCGCGCGCGATACCTACGCCGAGCCCGAGCATTTCTTTTCCTACCGCCGCTCGGTGCACAAGGGCGAGCCCGATTACGGGCGGCAAGTCTCGGCCATCGCCCTGGTGTAGAAAAAAATCGCGTGCCGGCTGGGGCATGACGTTTGGCAGTTTGTCGAAGCGGAACCTTATAACGCAAGGCGAAAGTCGCGCGCATAAGCGCTAACCATCGAACATTCCAACATGAAAATTAGCACGAAACTGATCATATCTTCATTGCTGATTTCCGGCGCGGCGGCATTTTTATGGGCGAAATGGCCGCTTGTCGCAAATGCGATTGCGTGGGCGGAAGGCGTCAAGGTGCCCAACAATACCGTTGAACTCGTAAAAATTCGCACCCTACAGCACAGTTCAGCCGTACTAGGCGTCGGATGGGCTCCAGACGGGCATCTTCTCGCCGCCTATAGCGATTGGGGTCAGTTGATCACGCTCTGGAATTCCGATGGCGCGCGCCTGAAAGAACTCAACCGCCGGGAGGGGGGGCCTGACTATGGCAACTCCTTCGTTTTTCTCTCTGGCGGCAAGCAGCTTCTCACCGCCGCCGCGCATAGTTCCCGAGTGGATTGGCGCCTGGCCTTCAACCTGTGGGATGTCGACACGGGCGCTGTGATACGCTCCATCGACGGGCCCGAGCCGGATAAATTCCCACAGTATAACATGCCCGTCGCTTTTGCCGCTTCCGCCGATGGCAGGAGCGTCGCATTTACGTCCAACCAGCAAAACGCGCCCGTCAATCTCTATTCGACGCTCGATTGGAGCTTGGTGCGCCGCATTCCGGTAACGGACACGGATACTCCGCTGCAAAACGCAAAGTCTCTCGCCTTTTCTCCGGATGGCGGTCTTCTCGCCATTGGTCTCATGGGCTTTGGTAAGGTTCTTCTCGTCGATCTGAGACATCCCGGCGCAGTCCCCAAGGTTCTTCATATCTACGATAGAGACCATGCTGTCAGCATAGACTCGCTCGCTTTCAGTCCCGACGGTCAGTTTTTGGCCACGGGTGCTGGCCTCAAGAATGGTCCGGAACACGTTAAAGAACCGACGGATCAGGCGCTCGCGCATGCTCCGATCAAAGTCTGGCGTCTGGCTGATCAGAAGCTTATGGCAGCTTATCCCGGTTCAACCGACCCCGTTCGCCAACTCTCGTGGAGTTCAGATGGACGGTTTCTTGCCGCCGCCGCCGGGGACGACACTGCGCGAGTTTTTATTCCGGGTGGGCTTCCGGACGAAGCGGCTGTCGCTGGCTTCGATCAACCTGTTTCATCCGTTGCATTTTCTCCCGCTGGCTACGAACTCGCCGTCGCCTCCGGAACCGCAATCACAATTTTCGAGCTCAAACACTGACAGACGAAATCGGGGAGCATGCATCATTGGCGACGCCCTCACAAGCCGATCAGGAAGCTACCACGGCACTCTCTGCTCAGGATGAGGGATCCTACGCTCCGTAATCCACCTTCATCTCTTTTCCTACCGCCGCTCGGTACACAAGGGCGAGCCCGATTACGGGCGGCAGGTCTCGGCGATCGCGCTGGCGCAGGTGGGCCGAACGTGAAGGCGCCGGCAATCGGATGACTGTTGATTTTCTGCTTACGACGTCAGGCCGCCGTCATGACTGGGGTTTCTTCCCCGGCCAGGCGGCGAGCGCCGCCGCCGCCATCGACTGAAGAATCGCCCGTTTGACGCCGTCACGCGCCTGGATCGACAGGCCCTGGATCACGGCGGCGTAAAAAGAGGCGAGCGCCGCCGTATCGGCGCCGGCGTCCAATTCCCCCTCGGCGACGGCCGTGTCGAAGCGCGCCTTGATCGCCGCGATCGCCGCGAGACGGAGCGTGGCCAGCTCGCGCGCGACATGCTGATGCTCGGGCGCGCAGGTCAACGCGCCGCTCGCCAGCATGCAGCCGCGCGCTTCCGCCGAATAGACCTCGATCGCTTCCGCAAGAATCCTCTCCATGGCGCGGTAGGCGCTCGGCTCCTCGGCCAGCGCCCGCGCCGGGAAGCCGCCATAGGAGGCGGCGTAGAGTTCGACGGCGTCGCGGTAGAGCTGCTCCTTGCTGCCGAAGGCCGCGTAGAGGCTCGGCGGCGTCGTCCCCATCGCCGCGGTGAGATCGGCGATCGACGTTCCTTCATAGCCGTGCCGCCAGAACAGTTTGAGCGCGGCCTCAAGAGCCTTTTCGCGGTCGAGCGTGCGCGGCCGTCCGCGCGGCCGGGGAGAGGTTTTTTTCATAGCGTTCAATATAAAAAGCCTTGACGGCGACGCAACTGTCTATTTGTATATCGTTCGCTATGTTAATCGAAGGAGCGCCCGATGTCCGATGTTCTTGCGTCCAAACCACATGCGGCGATTTCGCGCCGGCGCCTCTACCGCCTGGCGCCGGCTGAAGACGGGTTGCGGCTCGAAAAGCATGAGGAGGCGGCGCCGGACCTCAAGGCCGGGGAGGCGCTGGTGCGGATCGAGGCGGCGAGTCTCAATTATCGCGATCTGCTGGTTCTGCGCGGTCAGCTCGGGCCGGTGCGCGAGGGTCTCGTGCCTGTCTCGGATGGGGCAGGCGTCGTCGTCGCGCTTGGACCGGGGGCGACGCGCTGGCGCGAAGGCGATCGCGTTGCGCCGATCTTCTATGCGGCCTGGACCGGCGGCCCCTATCGCGAGGCCTATCTCTCGACCGGCCTCGGCGGCGGCGCCAGCGACGGCGTTCTCGCCGACTTCGTCGCCGCGCGCGAAGACGCGCTGGTGCGCGTTCCCGATGAACTCAGCGCCGAGGAGGCGTCGACTCTTCCCTGCGCAGCGCTGACGGCCTGGCAGGCGCTGGTCGTGCGCGGCGCCCTGACGGCGGACGATACGGTGCTGGTGCAGGGAACCGGCGGGGTCGCGCTTTTCGCCCTCCAGTTCGCAACAGCCCTGGGCGCCAAAGTGATCGTGCTGTCGTCCTCCGATGAAAAGTGCGAGCGCGCCCGACAGCTCGGCGCCTTCGCGACAGTGAATTACCGGACGACGCCCGATTGGGACGTCGAGGTCCGCAGGCTGACCGACGGAATCGGCGTCTCGCATCTTCTGGAGCTTGGCGGCCCGGCCACATTCGATCGTTCGTTGCGGGCGATCGCAGCCGGGGGGCGTATCGCGCAGATCGGCGTCTTCACGGGATTGGGGCCGCAGTCCAACCTGTTTCGCCTACAGCTGATCAATGCCGACATCAATGGAATCAATGTCGGCTCAGGCGAGCAGTTCACGGCGATGAACGCGTTCATCGCCGCGCACAAGATCAAGCCGGTGATCGACCGCCGCTTCAGCTTCGACGAGGTTGAGGCCGCCTATGAGCATCTCGCCTCGGGGCGCCATTTCGGCAAGGTGGCGATCACGCTGTGATGGGTAGGCGGACGTCGGACGGGGCCTCCTACGCCCCGTAGTCCACCTTCATCAGATAGAGCCCGTCGGGCGGGGCGACCATGCCGCAGCGGCGCCTGTCGCGGGCTTCGAGCGCGGCGCGGATGTCGCCGATTTTCCATTTGCCGGAGCCGACATGCTCCAGCGAGCCGACCATCGAGCGCACCTGCGAATGCAGGAAAGAGCGCGCCGCCGCGAAGATCTCGATTTCCTCGTCCATGCGCATGACGTCGAAACGCTCCAGCGTGCGCAGCGGGCTTTCCGCCTGACATTCGCTATCGCGGAATGTCGTGAAATCGTGAAAGCCGAGCAGCGTCTGCGCCGCCTCATGCATGGCGCCGGCGTCGAGCTTTCGCTTCACGAGCCAGCTTTTGCCGGCCTCCAGCGTCAGCGGCGCGCGGCGGTTGGTGATGCGATATAGATAATGGCGCCGCACGGCGGAAAACCGCGCATCGAAGGCGTCGTCCACATGCTCGGCGGAAAGGATCGCGATCGGACGCGGGCGCAGCCACGCGTTGAGCCCGTCGCGCAGGACATCCGTGCGCCACGCTTTTGTAAGGTCCGCGTGAGCGACCTGGCCCCTGGCGTGGACGCCGGAGTCGGTGCGCCCCGCGCCGCGGATCCTTATGATCTCGCCGCTGAAAGCGCGAAGCGCGGATTCGATCGCTTCCTGCACGGAAAGCCCATTGGTCTGCCTCTGCCAGCCGACGAAAGGCGCGCCGTCATATTCGACGACGAGCTTATAACGCGGCATCGGAGCTTTTCGGTGGGAGCTGCGTTCCGGCGGGAAGGCGGGCGCCGCGCAGAAAATCGCCTGCCGTCATCGGCGCCTTGCCGGAGCGTTGCAGCTCGGCAATCTGGATCGCGCCGCCGCCGCAGGCGATGGTCAGCGCATCGTCGAGGACAAGGCCCGGTTCTCCTGCGCCCTGTGCGAGACGCGCGCGCAGAATCTTGATGCGCTCAAGGCCCTTGCCGAGATCGGCCTCGAAATAGGCGCCCGGAAACGGAGCCATCGCGCGGATCAGATTATGGACCTCGGGCGCCGGCGCGGCCCAGTCGATGCGCGCGTCGGCCTTCTCGATCTTTCGCGCATAGATGACGCCCTCCGCCGCTTGCGGCGTGAAGCCGAGCGAACCCCGCCAGAGCGCGGCGAGCGCGCGCGCCATCAGATCCGCCCCGATGCGCGAGAGGCGGTCATGGATCTCGCCCGACGTCGCTTCCGGGCCGATCTCGATGCGCTCGGCGAGGGCGACCGGCCCTGTGTCGAGCCCTTCCTCCATCGCCATGACCATGACGCCGGTCTCGGTATCGCCAGCCATGATGGCGCGCTGGATCGGCGCCGCGCCGCGCCATCGCGGCAGCAGCGAAGCGTGCAGATTGAGGCAGCCGAGCGGGGGAATGTCGAGGATCTCGCGCGGCAGGATCAGGCCATAGGCGACGACGACGACCGCCTCGGGCTCAAACTGCGCGAGACTCGCCGCGGCTTCGGCTCCGCGCAGGCTCGCGGGCGTCAGAACCGGCAGGCCGAAGCGCAGCGCGGCGGCGTGGACGGGGGAGGGCGTCGGCTCCAGCCCACGCCTCCCGCCGGGCTTTGGCGCGCGCGTATAGACGGCGGCGACCTCATGCCCCTGTCCAATGATTTCGGTGAGGACCGGAACCGAAAATTCCGGCGTTCCCATGAAGACGATGCGCAATGGATGAGCCGGATCTCAGCGCTCGCGCGCGGGTTCGTGAGAAGCGCCTTCTAACGGGCGTCGTTGGCGTCTGCAGCGCGATTCGCCTTGCCGCCCTTGCGGAGCGGCTCCTCGAACCGGGCGGCTTTCTCGAACTTCTTGATGACGCGCGCGCGTTTCAGACGCGAAATATGGTCGATGAAAAGGACGCCATTCAGGTGGTCGATTTCGTGCTGCAGGCAGGTCGCGAGAATGCCGTCGGCCTCGATCTGCTTTTGCCGGCCGTCACGGTCGAGATAGCCGACGCGCACGCGCGCGGGGCGCTCCACCGCCTCGTAATATTCCGGAATCGACAGGCAGCCCTCTTCGTAGATGGAGAGTTCTTCGGACGCCCAGAGAATTTCGGGATTGGCGAGGCACATCGGGTCGGGCGTCGGCTCGGGCGCATCGTCGCCGGACTTGCGCTTGGCGACGTCGAGCACGATGACGCGCGCATCGACCGCGATCTGCGGCGCGGCGAGGCCAATGCCCGGCGCGTCATACATGGTCTCGAGCATGTCATCCATCAGCGCGCGCACGCCAGCGTCGATCTTGGCGAGGGGCCGAGCGACGATGCGGAGCCGATTATCGGGTAAAGTGATAATGTTGCGAAGCGACATGATACAGAAATAAGGCGGCGAGAAGCGAAAATCAATTTCGGAAATTGGCCGGCGGACTCAAAGCCGCCCGAAAGAAGCGATGCATGCGCCTGAGGAGGCGGAAATCCCGTTCCGCGCCGCACCTCGATATCCGCGCGGGACTAGCCCGGTACGGGTCTTGCGAAGGCGAGGGCGGTTCGGGGAGAAGCGCATTTGTCCAAAATCGAATCCGTCGTCGCCGCGATCGCCGAACGGCTGTCCGCGCGTACAAACCGCGGCGAGGTGGCAAGCTATATTCCAGAACTCGCGCATGTGCCGATCGATCAGTTCGGCATGGCCGTGTTCACCGCCGAGGGCGAGACGATCCTCGCCGGCGACGCGCAGACGCCCTTCTCCATCCAGAGCGTCTCGAAGGTGTTTACGCTCACGCTGGCGCTCGGCAAGGTCGGCGACCGGCTGTGGAGCCGGGTCGGCCGCGAACCGTCCGGCAACGCCTTCAATTCGATTGTCCAGCTCGAATATGAGCAGGGCAAGCCGCGCAATCCCTTCATCAATGCGGGCGCGATCGCTGTGACCGACACGCTGCTGGCCGGGCACGCGCCGCGCGAGGTTTTGGGCGAGATCCTGCGCTTCATCCGCTTCATCGCCGAGGACGAGAGCATTATCGTCGATAAAAGCGTGGCGCGCTCCGAGATGCAGACTGGCTTTCTCAATGTCGCGCTCGCCAATTACATGCGCGCATTCGATGTGCTGGAGGGGCCGGTCGATCACACGCTTGGCGTCTATTTCCACCATTGCGCCATCGTCATGAGCTGCAAGCAGCTCGCGATGGCGGGACGCTATCTCGCTTTCTCCGGACGGCTGCCGGGCAAGGGCGGTTCGGTCATTTCCACGGAGCGGGCCCGGCGCATCAATGCGCTCATGCTCACCTGCGGCCATTATGACGGCTCGGGAGACTTCGCCTTCCGGGTCGGACTGCCGGGAAAGAGCGGAGTCGGCGGCGCCATCCTCGCCGTGGCGCCGGGCAAGGCCTCCATCGCGGTCTGGTCGCCCGGCCTCGACCGAAACGGCAATTCGCTGCTGGGCACGATGGCGCTGGAGCAATTGGCCAAGGAAATGCGCTGGTCGGTTTTCGGGGACTGAGGGGAGCGGGTGCGGCCTTGAAAGATGCGGGGAAGGCCGTTCGCCGGCGAAGCGTCGATTTCACGCCGCAATTTCGTGGGAAAGTATCTCACGCTTTGGAGACGTGCGATGCATTATTGGCGGTGTGCTGGATTTTCCGTTGTGGCGATTGTCTCCGGCGCGATTTTCTGCGGCCTGGCGCCCGCGCAGGCGGGCGATATCGTGGAGCCGCCGGCCAGTCTCATGGTCGCTGAGCCCGACGCCGCGCCGCTCGCGCTCGCCAAGCCTGCGCCATCGACGGCCAAAACAGCTCAGAAAACGCCAAAGGTGGTGCGCAAGGCCAAGGCTACCGCGCGGGAGAAAATCCCGGCAAGCGCGGCCGAATCAGGGGCTCCAGCGCCGGACAAGCCGGTCGCCGCGTCCAAGCCGCCGGCGCACGACGATGGCCCGGTCAGTCTTGTCGGCAAGTGGAACGGTGAAAACGAAACGGATTTCGGCGCCGCGACCTCACTCAGGGCGATCAACCAGAGCATCGACTCGAAGCTTCTTGGCGGCTCGTCCCAGCCGGTCGGCGCCGGCGCCGAGGTCGGGGTCAAGTATAAATTCTAGAGCATTCCCCACCAAGCAAGTCGGCGACCCGGTTTTCGCCGCCGGCGACGCAGGCGAACGGAGCGCTGCGCATCGCCCTCCCGGTTTCTTTGCAAAGCCCGGATTTTCGACTGAACCGGCGGCCCGGCCACGCGTTGGCCGCTCAGTCGCGGGCGCGGCCTGACTTTGCTGATCAGACTCGCGCCAGTTTTCAAGGAGAAGAGCAATGCAAAGACCTGTTGCGTCGAGCTTGGCGGTCCTCGGAATGGCCGCCGGCATGATCCTTCCTTCATCCTACGCTGCTCAAGCCTGGAGCGATCGGAGCGACCGGGCCGAAAGGACTGAACGTTCGCCGAGCCAAAGCGTTGACCGCGCTGACGCCGCAATCGCCGCCTTCAAGGCTGACCTGCGCCTTACGGACGGTCAGGCGAAGAACTGGTCCAGCCTTCAGACCGCGCTGCACGACATCGCGGCGGATCGCGCAAAGAGCGTGGCGGACAATCAGCGCGACCTGCAAAATGGCCGCTCTGTCAGCGAAGGAAACGCCGCGGCTCCGCCGCCGAGCGGCGACAACGCCGCCGCGCGGGACGAGGAACGCGGCAATGGTCGGCCGGAGGACATCACGTTGTTGCGGCGTCGCGCCGACACACTGGCGGCGCAGTCAGATCAATTGAAAAAGATCGCCGACGCCGGCGAGCCGCTCTACAATTCGCTCGATAACCATCAGCGCCAGCAATTCGTGAAATTCGTGCGCTACTTCACGCAGGCGAACGAAGCCGACGACTGGCGTGCGCGCCGCTGAGTCGGCGCCCCGACGCCGGGTAAATTGGGCCGGCCGCACCATCGCGGTCGACCCAGCTCGAAGCGAACTGTGCCCGGCGTCAACCCTTGACGCAAACGACCTGGCGCAGGGTGTGGACGATCTCGACCAGATCGGCCTGCGCCGCCATCACCGCGTCGATGTCCTTGTAGGCCATCGGCGTCTCGTCGATCACCTCGGCGTCCTTGCGGCACTCGACCCCTTCGGTCGCCTTGATGTGGTCCTCGATGGTGAAGCGCCGCCTCGCCTCGTGCCGGCTCATGGCGCGGCCGGCGCCATGCGAACAGGTGCAGAAAGAGTCCAGATCGCCCTTGCCGCGCACAATGAAGGATTTGGCGCCCATCGAGCCGGGGATGATCCCGAGTTCGCCCTCGCCGGCCCGCACCGCGCCCTTCCGGGTGACGAACACTTCCTTGCCGAAATGATGCTCGCGCGAGACGTAATTGTGGTGGCAGTTCACCGCCAACTCCGTCGTTGCAAGGTCGGGGAAATGCGCGCGCAAAACCGCCAGCACCTGATCCATCATCGCCTCGCGGCTGGCGCGGGCGTATTTTTGCGCCCAGCTAACCGCTTTCATGTAGTCGCCAAAACCCTCGCTCCCTTCGGGAAAATAGGCGAGATCCTGATCGGGCAGGTTGATGAACCAGCGCCGCATCTCATGTTTAGCCCTCTCGATGAAATAGCTTCCGAACCGGTTGCCGACGCCGCGCGAGCCGGAGTGCAGCATCGCCCACAGCGCGCCCTCCTCATCGAGGCAAAGCTCGATGAAATGATTGCCCGTTCCGAGCGTGCCGAGATGGCCGAAGCCGCGCGGATGCGCCGCCTTCGGGTGCTTCTCCACCACCGCGCGATAGCCGGCCTCAAGCTCCGACCACCGCGCCGCAGCGGAAGGGGGCGGCTCGGCCTGCCACGCGCCGATGTCATTCCGCCCGCCATTGTCGCTGCGTCCGTGCGGGACGGCGGCCTCGATTTCCGAGCGCAGCGCGGCGAGGCTGTCGGGCAAATGTTCGGCCCGGATCGACGTCCGGACCGCCATCATGCCGCAGCCGATGTCCACGCCCACGGCCGCAGGGATGATCGCGCCAACGGTCGGGATCACCGAACCGACGGTCGCCCCTCTGCCAAAGTGCACGTCGGGCATGACGGCGAGATGCCTGTGAATGAAGGGCAGGCTCGCGACATTGCGCAACTGCTGCAGCGCCGACTCCTCGATCGGCACGCCGCGGGTCCACGCCTTGATCGGCTTTCCTTCGCTTTCGATAGTCTCAAATCCGGTCATCGGACTTTCCTTTTCCGCCGCTCCCGGCAACCGGACGGAAAGGTGCTCCAAACGCGAAGAACCCCTCCAGACCGAGCCGGGAGGGGTTCTTCGCCAAAACCGAGAGAATGATCTCAGCCGCTAGCCAGCCCCTTCCACGCGCGCGTTCGCTTGCGCGACCAGTTGGTCGCGCATGCAAATGGCCTGTGGATTGGTGATGGCTTTGAGCAACATGATCCTAATTCTCAGAGTGCGCGACAATACCACGCCCATTTGGAAAAGACGAATTGTTTTTGTGGTTTGATACAACTTTGGCGTGAATTCTGTCGCGAGCTTCAGCCTCAGCCCGGCTGAATGCCGATATGGTCTTGCGGGAATTTGGCGATCTCCGCCGGGTCGATGTTGAAATGCTGCGCGACGAGCTCCGGCGGCGTGCGCCGCAGCCATTCGGAAAGACTTACCTCCTGATAGACGGGGGCTCTGAAGATGGCGAGGAACTGCAGGTCGGTTGCGCCCGTATTCTTGATATAGTGACCCTGACCTTTCGGCACATAGCCGACGTCGCCCGCTCTGAAATCGATCGTCTGCGCGCGCGGCCCGGCGTTGAACACTGTCATGCGGCCTTCGCCCTTGATCCAATATTGCCACTCGTCCGCATTCGGGTGCCAGTGCAGCTCGCGCAGCGCGCCGGGCTTCAGCGTCAACAGGGCCGAGGCGATCGTCGTCGAGACCTTGAAGTTGGTGCTGTCGGCGACGCGGACCGAGCCTGAGCTGTTTTCCTTGACGGGCGGCAACCCACCCAGCGCGAAAGTGAAGGGATAGGGCGGGACGCCGCCTCCGGCGACGGCGGCCTGATCGGCGGCGAGCGGTCCGGCCTCCTTGCCCTGAAAGATCCAGAGATCATGCAGCGGGATATTTTTGAAAACCTCCGCCGGCGCGCCGAAGTTTTGCGCGAGAATGTCGGGCGGCGTATGCGCCAGCCAGTCGGTCACCAGCAGCGTGTTGAATTCGGATGCGCGCCCGTCGTCGAAGACGATGACGAATTCGCATCCTTCGGGGCCAATACCCTGCAACGAATGTGGCTGGCCCGCGGGGAAATACCAGATTTCGCCGGGCCCGACGTCCTGCACATAGGCGCGCCCCGCCGTGTCGAGGATGGTCACGCGGCAAAGGCCGTTGGTGACGATGCCCCATTCAGCCGCAAGATGCCAATGCAGCTCGCGAATGCCGCCGGGACCGAGCCGCATGTTGACGCCGGCGATCTCCGTCGAGATCGGAAATGTCTCCGCCGTGACCTCGCGCGCCCAGCCTCCGGCCTGAATGCGTTTCGGCGCGATGTTGAAGGAGGACCACATCATCGGCATGTCGCCGACATCCGTCGGCGGCGGATTTTGGAATGCTGGAAACTGTTTGGCGAGCGCCGGATTTTGCGGCCCCGGATCGGATAGCGCGGAGGGCGTCGAATTGATTGCGCCTTGGGGCGGCTCATCCGGATTGCCGAAAGAGGCCGCGCGCGCGACATTTGCGGCGGCGGCGCCGCCCGCGGCGCTTAGGGCGAGGAGCATGCGGCGAGACAAATCCATGTTTCTCTCCTTGTTGATTGCGGCCAGGGGAATGGGGAGGGGGGCGCCTGCTTCTCCGTTCGCGTCCCGTTTGGACTTTTGAAATCGAATGCGTTCGCGCCTGGAGCGGCTATCGCTGCGATGGAATCGGAGCCGCTGCTCTGATTATCTGATGAAGTATGTGAACTTTCTCGAAACGCGCCCCAATTTGCGGCCGGGGGGAGCCGCCCGCCGCGCCGCGAGTTCAGCCCGTATGCGCAAGCCGTTTGATCGACGAGATATCAGCGCCCGTGCTGGTCAAAATTCTGCGCCGCGCGCCGGCGAGGGGTTCGCTGGCGACGGCCATGTGATGCCCGTTCGCATGCAGCAAAGTATCGGGATCGCGCATGACGCCGACATGGCCGCGCCAGAAGATGAGATCGCCGCGCGCGAGGCCCTGAAGATCGTCGGCGACGGGCAGGGCGACGCCGAGCGCCTTTTCCTGAAGGTCGGTGTCGCGCGGGGCGGGAATCCCGGCGCTATCGAGCGCGATCTGCACGAGGCCGGAGCAATCGACGCCAAGGCTTGATTTGCCGCCCCAGAGATAGGGCGCGTTGAGGAGACGCTCGGCGACCGTGACGAAATCGCTCTCGGCCTCGCTCAAAGGGGCGAGATGGGTGGAAAAGATGAAGCCGCCGCTGTCTAGGCGCGCGAAAGCTTCGCCCGGCTCGGCGACGATGACCCGCGCCCCGAGCGGCAGGGCGTCGAGCGGCGGCAGCTTCATGTTGGGCGCGGGATAGACGAAGGTGCGGTTGACCTTCACCCTGTGAGTCGGCGCGGCCTCGATTTCGGCCAGCGCATTGATCGAGAGATAGCCGACATAGGAGTCGCGATCGAGCTGGACCCAGCCCCAGCCTTCATTGTCTTCATAAAGAAGCGCCGTCTCGCCATAGAGCGCCTGCGTGTCGATCGGGGCGTCATTGGCGGGTCTTGGGCGAAGATCCGCGAGGCCGGCGCAAATGCGTACCGGGCGCCCCACGACATAGGCTTCGGCCTCGACCGTCCCGCGCAATTGTGCGCTAGCGAGGTCCGGGCGGGCGGGCGTGAGGCGGCGGTCCAGAGGGAGCATACTACAATGTTTTGTTAGAGGGTGGCTAAGTGTACGAATCTGAATTGAAAGTTGATCGCCTGCGCATTATTGAACTTACCTATCCAATAACATGTGTGATCTCTAAGTAGTTCGCCAAAGGCGGTCCGACGTCTCGGAACAGCCGCCGAAAGTTTGGAGTGCAATCTGCGCGTCCGTGCCTGAATTGGTATTTCGCATTTCGCCCGACAGTATTCACGACGAGATCAGCCATTTCCAGAAATGGATTTGCAATGCTCTTGGGCATGAAGCATCCCTCAATCGGTATTGTGAGACCGCCGACCTGAAGTGCTAGGTTCGTGAAATGATGCTCTATGTGGCCTGCTAGACGGGCCGAGTGCTCAAAAACTGCTAGTGCCCTTCGAGTTGGGAGTGCCGGCCTCCATAGTCCGAGTGCGGCCATCCCCTCTGCTACATGGGCAAGCCGATTGGCGAGGTTTAGGCATCCGACCAACATTATTCTGTCTTGTGCAATCATTGTGTCGCTGGTGATGATCGTTCCGAACCGCCCGAGGGCGTAATGCGATGTTGCGGCTAGAACGGCTTCGCGCTTCGCGTCATCCAACTTGCCCTCTCGCAGGTGAGTTTTCGCATGGAGAGGTCCGCGGACTTGCGGGAACGTATTGCTCTTCATGGCCTGCCAGGTACGGGCCACTTCGACATGAAAGTCGGGTGTGCAGGCAACTCCACCAAAAGCAAAAATAGGATGACTTTGATCACTCAGGCGTTCATCGCCCGAATCGTCAATATAAAAGACAAGTGTATTCGCTTCGATTACCAGATCCACCATTAGCATCGCCAATTCTTGCCGATGAAGATCGAGAACTGCCTGCCCCTATGGCGATTTGTCCTCGACGCCGATTTCTTCCTCGTCGGCCGCGTCGACATGCACGTGGATGTGGTGGACGGGCCTGTCGCCCGCCGCATGTCCGGTTGGGCGGCCGTAGCGCGCCTCGATCAGATCATAGAGCAGGCGTGCGGCCTGAATCTCGCCGCCCTCGGGCCGCGCGGATTTCGCCGCCGGGGCCCAGTTATAGACATCGAAATGCACCCAGCTTTTGGCGCGCTCAACAAAGCGCCTGAGGAACAACGCCGCCGTGATCGCGCCCGCGAAGGGGCCGCCGCCGACATTGTTGAGGTCCGCGACTTTGCTGTCGAGCATCTTGTCGTAAGCGTCCCAGAGCGGCATGCGCCACACGGGGTCGTGCGTCGCCGCCCCGAATCGGGCGATGTCGGTCGCGAGCGCCTCGTCCGCCGTAAAGAAGGGCGGCAGATCGGGGCCGAGCGCGGCCCGCGCTGCGCCGGTCAGCGTCGCGAAATCGATGAGAAGGTCAGGGCCCTCTTCATCGGCCAGCGCCAGCGCGTCGGCGAGGATCAGGCGCCCTTCGGCGTCGGTGTTGCCGATCTCCACATTCAGCCCCTTGCGGCTCGGATAGATGTCGCCGGGGCGGAAGGCGTTGCCGGCGATGGCGTTCTCGACGATCGGCAACACCACGCGCAGGCGCACGGGCAGGCCGGCCGCCATGATCATCTGGGCGAGGGCGAGCGCGCTCGCCGCGCCGCCCATGTCCTTTTTCATGAGCAGCATGCCGGCCGAGGGCTTGATGTCGAGGCCGCCCGAATCGAAGCAGACGCCCTTGCCGACCAGCGTGACTTTCGGATGGGCGGCGTCGCCCCACAGAAAATCGACGAGGCGCGGCGCCTCGGCCGCGGCGCGCCCGACGGCGTGGATCAGCGGCAGTTTCGCTTCCAGAAGATGATCGCCCCGGACGACGGAACTCGCCGCCTCGAATTGCGCGGCGACGCCGAGGGCCGCCGCCTCCAGCGCGGCGGGGCTGAGATCATTGGCTGGCGTGTTGATGAGATCGCGCCCCAGAGCCACGGCTTTGGCGATGCGTTCGATCCGCGCGATGTCGACCCCTTCCGGCGCGCAAAGCCGCGCCTGCTCGCTCGCGTCGGCCTTGTAGCGCCCGAAGCGATAGGCGGAAAGCAGCCAGGACAACGCGGCCAGCGCCGCGTCATGCGGCTCGTTGGCGAAGCGATAGAGGCCCGGCGGCAGCAAGGTTGCAAGCTTGCCGGGCGAAGCGAGATCCTTCGCCTTCGCCTCGGCCGGCTCGACGCCGTAAAGGACTGCGGCGATCGCGCCCGCGCCATCGGGAAGGATCTGGCTGCGGCCGGGTTTTGGCTCGAAGCCGCAGGCCGCTGCGAAACGCGCCGCGGGCGCCGGAAGTCCGGACTGGATATGCGGCCAGCTCTGCGCAGTGACGAACCAGATTGGCGTCGCATCGACTGATGCTTCACGCAGAAGAGACATTGAAAGCTCCCGGAAAACGCTCGCCATCGACGCCGGGCGGCGCCGTTTGTCATATGTCAGCGTTAGCGTTTCGCCGGGTCCGTTGCAAAGCAAAACCACGCAAGCCCGCTTGTCCCGGCGCGCGCGATGGCGTCAACTGGGCGGGACGAGGAAAAATGTCGGCGCTTTTCCGTCCGCATCCCGCCCTGAACCACAAGGAATCGATCGCGACGATTTTGGGCCGATTCGATCGAGCATCATCGCGATCGAAGCGGACCGGTTCTTGCAAAGGTTTTGTTCAACGGCCTTCGGCGTCCAAAGGAAAGGCAAGCGATGGTTTCGCGCATAATCAAGGTTGATCCCTTCGATCTCATCGTCTTTGGCGGAACGGGCGATCTCGCTTACCGCAAGCTGTTTCCCGCCTTATTCCGGCGCTTCCTCGACGGCCAATTCTCCGAACCGACGCGCATCATCGCGGCGGCGCGGCATGATTATGACGGCGACGCCTTTCGGGCGACTGTGGCGAAGGCGCTGCATCAATTTGCGCCCGAAGCGACCAAGGTGGAGACGGTCAACGCCTTTCTCGCTATGGTCGATTACGTCAGCCTCGACATCGGGACCGACGCCGGCTGGGATGTCCTTGGCAGGCATTTTCCGGAGAAATCGACGTCGGTGCGGGCCTTTTATCTGGCGACCGGGCCGGACCGGTTCGGCGCCATCGCGGCACAGCTCGCCGCCTATGGCCTGATCACGCCGGGCTCGCGCATCATCGTCGAAAAGCCGATCGGCCATGACGCCGAATCCGCTGCCAAGATCAATGACGCGCTGGGCGCGGTCTTCGCCGAAAGCCAGATTTACCGGATCGATCATTATCTGGGCAAGGAGACCGTGCAAAATCTGCTCGCCCTGCGTTTCGCCAATGCCCTGTTCGAGCCCCTGTGGAACGCCGCCCATATCGACCATGTCGAGATCACCGTCGCCGAAACCATCGGCGTCGAAAGCCGCGGCGCCTATTACGAGACCTCTGGCGCCCTGCGCGACATGGTGCAGAACCATCTTCTCCAGCTCCTTTGCCTCGTCGCCATGGAGCCGCCAGCCGCGCTGGAGGCGGATGCGGTGCGCGACGAGAAGCTGAAGGTGCTGAAAGCGCTGGAGCCGATCGACGCCAGCAATGCCGAGCATTTGACCGTCAGGGGCCAATATCGCGCCGGCGCCAGCGCTTCCGGCGCGGTCGCCGGCTATCCCGAGGATGTCGCCAATCCGACGACGCAGATGGAAACCTTCGTTGCGCTGAAAGTTCATGTCGGCAACTGGCGCTGGGCCGGTGTGCCCTTCTATTTGCGCACGGGCAAGCGGCTGCCCAAGCGCGTCTCCGAGCTGATCGTGTCGTTCCGCAACGTGCCGCACTCGATCTTCGGTCCCGAGGTCAAGATCCTGCCGACGCGGCTCGTCGTTCGGCTGCAGCCGGATGAGGGGATCAAGCTGTGGCTGATGCTGAAGGAGCCGGGGGCAGGGGGCATGCGCATGCGCCACGTGCCGCTCGACATGGATTTCGCCAAGGCCTTCCAGATCTATGCGCCGGAAGCTTATGAGCGTCTGCTGATGGACGTCATCCGCGGCAACGCCACGCTGTTCATGCGCCGTGACGAGGTCGAGGCGGCCTGGCGCTGGGTCGATCCGATCCGCGAGGCGTGGAACCAGTCGGTGCTGGAGCCGCGTTACTATCTCGCCGGCACCTGGGGGCCGGCTTCGGCGACAGCGCTCGTCGAGCGGGACGGACGCAGCTGGTACGAGGAGACGAGCTAGAACGCGCCCGGCTCCGCAGCGCCCGCGCTGGCTTTGCGCCAGCCCAATTTCATGCAAGGCAGACAGGATCGAGAGGCGTCATGGTTCAGCAGGTAATCGCCGACGTGACGGCCCGCATCGTCGAGCGCAGCCGTCCGACCCGCACGGCCTATCTCGCACGGATGGAGGCCATGCGGCGCACGGGGCCGCGCCGCGGCGCGCTCGGCTGCGCCAATCTCGCGCATGGCTTCGCCGCCTGCGGCGTCCACGACAAGGCGGACTTGCGAGCCGATGTCGTGCCCAATCTCGCCATCGTCACCGCCTATAACGACATGCTGTCGGCGCATCAGCCCTATGAGACGTTCCCGGCGATCCTGAAGCAGGCCGCGCGCGAGGCGGGCGGCGTCGCCCAGGTCGCGGGCGGCGTGCCGGCCATGTGCGACGGCGTCACGCAGGGGCGCGCCGGCATGGAGATGTCGCTATTTTCGCGCGACGTCATCGCGCTCTCGGCCTCGATCGCCCTGTCGCATGACATGTTCGACGCCGTCGTCTTTCTCGGCGTCTGCGACAAGATCGTGCCGGGCCTCGTCATCGCAGCGCAGGCTTATGGCCATCTGCCGGCCGTCTTCGTGCCGGCGGGACCGATGCCGTCAGGCATCTCCAACGATCAGAAATCGAAGGTGCGGCAGCTTTACGCCGAAGGAAAAGTCTCCCGCGCCGATCTGCTGGAGGCCGAGGCCGCCTCCTATCATGCGCCCGGAACCTGCACCTTCTACGGCACCGCCAACTCCAACCAGATGCTGATGGAGGCGATGGGCCTGCATCTGCCGGGCAGCTCTTTCGTCAACCCCAACACGCCGCTGCGCGACGCACTGACGGCGGCTGCCGCGAAGCGCGCGCTGGCGATGACGGCGCTCGGCAATGATTACACGCCGGCCTCGCAGATTCTCGACGAGCGCGCCTTCGTCAATGGCGTCGTCGCCCTGCATGCGACTGGCGGCTCGACCAATCATGTCATCCACCTCGTCGCCATGGCGCGCGCCGGCGGCATGATCCTGACGCTGGAGGATTTCGACGATTTGTCGAAGGTCGTGCCGCTGCTGACGCGCATCTATCCCAATGGTTCGGCGGACGTTAATCACTTCACGGCCGCCGGCGGCACCGGCTATCTGATCGGCCAGCTCCTCGAGGCGGGGCTGCTGCATCCCGACGCGAAGACGGTCACGGGGAGCCCGCTCGCCGACCATGCGAAGGAGCCCTATCTCGACGACGGCGAGTTGAAATTCCGCGATGCGCCGCCGCAGAGCCTCGATCCCTCCGTGCTGCGTCCCGTCACCGAGCCGTTCTCGCCCGATGGCGGGCTCCGGATGCTCGACGGCAATCTCGGCCGCGCGGTGATCAAGATCAGCGCGGTGGCGCCCGAGCGCCGCTACGTGCGCGCGCCGGCGCTGATCTTTCATTCGCAGGAAGAGGTCGAGGCGGCCTTCAAGCGCGGCGAACTCAATCGCGATTTCATCGCCGTGGTGCGGTTCCAGGGCGTCAAGGCGATCGGCATGCCGGAATTGCACAAGCTGACCCCGATCCTCGCCTCGGTGATGGCGCATGGCCACAAGGTGGCGCTCGTCACGGACGGGCGTATGTCCGGCGCCTCGGGCAAGGTCCCGGCGGCGATCCATGTGACGCCGGAGGCGGAGGCGGGCGGTCCCATCGCGAAGTTGCGCGCGGGCGACATCGTCACGCTCGACGCCGAGGCGGGGGTGTTGACGGCGGAGGTCTCGCCGGAGGAATTTGCCCGGCGCGATCTCGCAACCTGCGACCTTGAATCCTACCATCACGGTTATGGCCGCGAGCTGTTCCAGACTTTCCGCGCGGTCGCAAGCGGACCCGAACTTGGCGCGAGCAGCATCAGCTGAGGCGCCGCCAGAACTCACGCATTTTCGCAGCTGAAAGACGCGCCCATGCAATATCAACACACCGACGCAACCCTCGCCCTCATGAAGCGGTCGCCGGTGATTCCGGTGATGCAGGTCGCCGATGCGGCGGATGCGCTGGCGCAAACCAAGGCGTTGATCTCGGGCGGGCTCACGGTGCTTGAGATCACGCTGCGCACGAGCGCGGCCCTGAAGTCGATCGAAATGCTGACGCGCGCCTTTCCCGAGGCGATCATCGGCGCCGGAACCATCACGGACGAGGACCAGATGGAGGCTGCGATCGACGCGGGAGCCGCCTTTCTGGTGAGCCCTGGCATGACGCGGCGGCTGCTGCGGTCGGCGCGGCGCTCGCCGGTCCCCTTCCTGCCCGGCGTCGCCACGGCGTCGGAGGCGATGGCGCTTTACGAGCGCGGCTTCCGCTGCCTCAAATTCTTCCCCGCCGAGCCGGCGGGCGGAGCCAAATATCTTTCCTCGCTCGGCGGTCCGCTGCCCGATCTCGTCTTTTGTCCGACCGGGGGCGTCACGCCGGAGAAAGCCAAGGCCTATCTTGAGTTGCGCAATGTCGCCTGCGTCGGCGGCTCCTGGATGGTCGCGCCCTCGCTGATCAAGGCGGGCGACTACGGCGCGGTCGAGAGGCTGGCGAGAGAGGCGAGCGAGCTTCTGGCGCCTGTTTAGATATTTCATACAATGTGCTGATTTATTTCAATTTTAATCGAAGGTCTGCAGCTTGGCGAAAACCCGGGAAACCGCCGTCCGCCAATCGATCATCAAAGCCTGCCGCGACATGGCCGGGCTTGGCGTCAATCAGGGAACGGCGGGCAATGTCTCCGTGCGCTGGCGCGATGGATTACTAATCACGCCCTCGGGCCTGCCCTATGAGGAGATGGGCGCCGCCGACATCGTCTTCATGGACATGGAGGGCGGCTACAGCCACGACCTCGCGCCGTCCTCGGAATGGCGCTTCCACCGCGATATTCTAAGCCACAGGCCCGAGATCAACGCGGTCGTCCACGCGCATCCAATCTATTGCACAGCCTTCGCCATGTGCGGCAAGGCGATCCCCGCGGCGCATTACATGATCGCGGCGGCCGGCGGCCCGACGATCCCCTGTGCCCGCTATGAGAGCTATGGCACGCCCGAACTCTCCGCGGCGGTGCTGGAGGCCATGGAGGGGCGCAACTGCGCGCTGCTCGCCAATCACGGCATGATCGCGACGGGTCCGGACCTCGCCAAGGCGCTGTGGCTCGCGGTCGAGATGGAGACGCTCGCCCACCAATATGGGGTCGCGCTGCAGATCGGGACGCCGCATATTCTGGACGATGCCGAGATCGCCAAAACGGTCGAGAAGTTCAAGAATTATGGCCTGCGGCGCAGGGGCGAGGGCAAAAAAGAGGGCGGCGGCGCCTGAGACAATTTGTGCATTGCAATATACAATTGTGCGGCGCAAGCTAGACGTTAGTTCAAGGGATTATGCTGAAAACTTAAGGCGGCCATGCGCCGCGCGGCGGCGTGGCTGCCGGCAAGATCAAAAGGGCGGAAGCGTGCGGGGATAGAATTTCAGCGCGAAAGGAGATTCCGCCGTGAATAAATTAATGCGCCAGCCTGCAAGCCGATCCGGCGTTTTGACCGCGCTTGCGCTCATCGCCGTTCAAGCCCTCCCGGTCGCTGGTTCGGCGCAGGAGATCATGCTGGAGCGCGTCGGCGCCGTGCGCCTGGCGCAGCCGGGCGATCTCGAACGCGACGATGCGTGGCTGCAGAAAGCGTTCCGCAATCAGGCCCGGGTCGCGTCGGCGCAGCCGATTCGCGTCTCCTCGGCTCCGCGCACGGATGATGCGGCGGCGTCGCGCTGAAAAAGGGGCGCGGAACGGCGCGAATCAGGGGACTGGAGCGGGCGAAGGGAATCGAACCCTCGTATGAAGCTTGGGAAGCTTCCGTTCTGCCATTGAACTACGCCCGCGACGGTGGAACTCTAGCCTGCGGCTTGCGCCATTTCAATGGCGATGGCGCTGTTTGGAATGCGTCCGACGGCGATGGGCAGCTTCGGACCGCCTCTTTTTGCGCATAAGGAAATCAGCGCCGCCCGACGCGAGTGACCGGTCAACGAAATTTCGCTTGAGGATCCGGGAGCCCTATTCGACGAAGCTCAGATAGGACGCCAGGGCGTCAATATCGCTCGGCGACAATGTGCCCGCGATTTGCGGCATCGGCCCCGCGGCCGCGTGATAGCCCGCGCCCCATTGCTGGAGTCTCTCCTTCAAATAGGCGTAGGAGAGGCCGCCCAAACGCGGGATTTCCCTGACGCCCTCGGCGTTCGGGCCATGGCAGACGACGCAGGCCACGACGTTCGATTCGGCGATTCCCTCTTCGTAGATCGTGTGTCCCGCTGGCGCCAGCGTCGCATCGCCGTCATTCGCGGCTTGGAACGGAAGTGAGGAAAAATAGGCGGCTAAATCACGCGCGGTCTCGGGGCTGACATTCGCCGCGGCGGCCCACATATATTGCTGCGAGCGCGGATTGTCCCGCGTGTGTTCCTTGAAGCTCTGCAGCTGGTTTTCAATATATTGATCGCGCTGGCCGGCCAGTCGCGGCGCCCGCATAAACCCCTGCGCAGACGATCCATGGCACCAGGCGCAATTGCGGATCTGGAGCGATTCTGCCGACAGTGGACTGGCGGCGGCCGAAACAATCGCCAGAATAGCTATTCTTGACTTGATGAAGTTCATGATCCGAGCTCTCGCGCTACGCATTGATCGAAACCGGCGCCCTGCAAAACGATCGGATTCACTTCAGATAGCTGACATAGGCCGCGACGGCGGCGATCTGCGACTGGTTCAGGTTGTGCGTGGTCGGCACCATGATGGCCGACGTATCCTGCGCCGAGCCCTGGCCGCGCTCTTTGGTCCAGTTGTTCAACGCTTTTTCAGTGTACCAGAAGAGCTGGCCCGCCAGACGCGGAATCTCATTGCTGCCCTTGGCCTCGGGACCATGGCAGGCGGAACACGCTGGGACGTTGGATTCGGGCAATCCCTGCTCAAAGATCGTCTTTCCCAAAGCCACGGATTCCCGCGGCGCGCCGCCATAGGGCTCGGGATTTAGCTCTTTGAGATGCGTGGCCAGGGCGGCGACCATATCGGGGGTCAGGACATGGGCGACATTGAACATGACGGGGTTCGTACGTCTGCGCTCGATGAAGGCGCGCAACTGATTCTCAAGATACTTCGGTTGCTGTCCGGCGAGTCGCGGCATGGGATAATATCCGCGATAGCCTTGAGCCTGGAGCCCATGGCAGGTTTTGCAATAATCCAGCTTGCCCTGCAGCCCTTCGGACGCGGCCCACACCTCCGCGCGACCCGCCGTCATGAAAACAAACGCGCATGCGGCGACCTTCAACGCCAATCGTAAACTGTTGAGTCTCATGTCCCGGCCTCCCCGCCTTTGCTTAGTCTCAATGGCCAAACGACCTTCACGCGATAAAGCGAACGCCAGACCTAGGCGGCCGTTCGCTCAGCTTACTCTCGCACGATATAACTCAAGTCGGATTGCAGCCGGTTATGATTATACTATGCTTCTAAACTATCCTTTGATACATAACAATTCTCGTTTCGTCGAAGTCCGCTACAAAAAAAACTGCTTCCCGCGCGTGAAAACGAATTGGTGGACGAGTTCGGTTTTCAGCATAGCTTAGCCGCTCTCGTCGGGGAGGCGCCAGTCGGCGAGAGGGACCCCCTCTCTACGGCGGGCGCTCCAAGCCGGCGCCTGCGGCCTCGATCAGCTATCGAACATCTCGTGCGTGAGAGAATTATTTGGAGGCCGCATCATGAAGATCGCTAGCGTGAAATCCCTGTCCCTCGCCGCAATTCTCGCGCTCGCTTTTACTGCGGCCGGTCGCGCGGAAGAAGACAAGACGAGCGCCGTCCCGCAGAAAGAGTTTCAGGCGAAATTCGACTATTGCAGGACATGTCATGGGGTGTCGGGGCAGGGCTTTCGCGGCGCCTATCCCATGCCCCGACTCGCCGGGCAGCAGCCTGAGTACATTGAAAACCAGCTACACGCCTTCATCGAGCGCAGGCGGACGAATCCTGTCATGTTCAATGTCGCCCATGTCCTGAGCCCCGACATGGTCGCGCAGCTGGCCGCGCATTTTCATGATCTCAATCCGAAGCCATTGGGCGGGGCGCCAAAGGAACTCGTAGCCGAAGGGAAAACGATCTTCGAAGACGGCGTCCCCGGCGCCAACGTCCCCGCATGCGCGTCCTGTCACGGCGCCGACGGAAAGGGCAACGGGCCTTTTCCCCGTTTGGCCGGTCAGCTGAACGACTATGTCTTCAATAAGCTGACCAACTGGACTAAAGAGCGCGGTCAGGATCCGGCAAATCCCGACACGTCAGCGATCATGGAGCCGATTGCGCACGGCCTGACGGAGCCGCAGATCAAGGCCGTCGCCGCCTATATCAGCTACATGGAGTAATGATCCCTCCAATCGGTTGGGATCTGTGGCCCTACATGTTCCTCGATCATCGCGGCAATCCGAATCAGGGGCTTGCATGGTCTCGGAGCGGCCTCGAACAGCCGATCGCGCGTCTTTCAGTTCAACACGCAGCTCTTGACCCACCAGCGCGGGTGCGCGCGCAAAATCGCTTTTCTCGCCCGCGCCGCGGCCTTGCAATCCCGGAAAATGGCGAGGCACGTCGCGCCCGAGCCCGACATGCGCGCCAGCCGGCAGCCGGGCGCGGCGGAAAGAATAGCCAGCACGTCGCCGATGATGGGCGCGAGACGGCAGGCCGCCGACTCCATGTCATTGCGGCCTTTGCTCAGCGCGGCGATCAACGCCTCGCCTGACATCGCGGGCGAGAGCGCCGGATGTGCGCCAAAGCCGGTTTCCGCGCCGGGCGCCAGTCCCATGCGCGCGAAAACGGACTTCGTTTCGAGCGGAACGCCCGGATTGACGATAAGGCCGACAAGCGGCGGCAGCCTCAGCAAGGGCCCAAGTTCCTCGCCGCGGCCGCGCATCATGCGCGCGCGCGCGCCGAGGCAGACGGGAACATCCGCCCCCGTTTCGCGCGCCGCCTCGATCAGCGCTTCATCGTCGAGAGAGACGCCATTCGCCCGCGCCAGCAGCCGCAGCGCCGCCGCCGCGTCGGACGAGCCGCCGCCGATGCCGGCCGCGACCGGCAGGCGTTTGACGAGGTGGAAGGCGCCGAGGTCGGCATGAGGGAAGCGTTGCGAAAAATGCCGCGCCGCGCGCAGCACCAGATTGTCGGCGACGTCGCCCGCGGCCGGGGCGGTCGGCCCCTCGATCGAAAGCGACAGCGCCTCGCCCGGACGGAAGGTGAGATGATCGCCTGCGCGGGAGAACGCCACCAGACTCTCCAGCCGATGCCAGCCATCGGCGCCGCGGCCGAGGACATGCAGGGTGAGATTGATCTTGGCCGGCGCGCGTTCGCTTAAAGGCTGAGGCAAGGGGATCTTTTGCAAAAGCGCCTGCTCGGAAAATTCATTGGGCGAAAAAACCGCCGCGGCGCGACGGTTTCCGGTTCATGACTTGAAGGGCGCATCGAAGCTCGGGCGAGGCGCGCGCACGCGCGCCGCCTGGAGCGATTTCCGACCGAATGGATCATTCGGTTGATCAAGAAATCGCGCCGTATTCAAAGGCTTGAGCATATTCTTCGATCAGATTGATTCAATCTGATCGGAATACGCTCTAGCCGCCATCCTTCGGGTCGGCTTTCTCCTTCGGCGTCGCTTCGGCGGCGGCGGGGTTTGGATCGTCGCTGAGGCCATGCTCGACCTTGTCGAGAATTTTGGCCAGATCCTCCGGCTCAGGCTTGAGATCGCGCGCGTGATTCCACTGGAAATGCGCTTCGAGCTTGCGGCCAACCCGCCAATAGGCGTCGCCCAGGTGATCATTGATCACAGGGTCGGAAGACTTGAGGTCGATCGCGCGCTCCAGCTCTTTCACCGCTTCGTCGTAGCGGCCGAGCTTGTAATTGGCCCAGCCGAGACTGTCGACGATATAGCCATCCGTCGGGTGGAGCTCGACAGCTTTATGCAGCATGGCGAAGGCTTCATCGAGGTTGGTTCCCTGATCGACCCAGCTGTAGCCGAGATAATTCAGAACGAGCGGCTGGTCCGGATAAATCTCCAGCGCCTTCTTGAAATCGGCCTCGGCCTGCGGCCATTGCTTGTTGCGCTCATAGGAAATGCCGCGGAAATAATAGAGCGCCCAGTTGGCCTTGCCCGACGGCCTGTCGATCGCCTTCGTGTAGGTCTCGATCGCGTCCGCATATTGCTTGTGGGAGCGCTGCAGATTGCCGAGCGCGGCGAGCGCCTCGCCGTCGTCGGGATGGTCGCTGACGACGCGTTTTAGAAACGCCGCCGATTCGTCCGAGCGTCCGAGCGTCTCGAGGATCAGTCCGGTCTGTATGTCCGCCGTTGTGCGCAGAGGATCCTTGTCCGGCACCAGAGCGTACACGTCGATCGCCTGCTCGGGCTGCTTGATGCGCTCGTAGATGTCGGCCAGCGTGATGACGGCGAGCGTGTTCTGTGGGTCGAGATAGAGCGACAGCCGCAGATAGATCATGGCGGCGAGTTCATCGCCCTGCCGCCCGCCCGCGGCGCCAAGTCCATAGAGGACTTCAGCGGCGCCTTCCTCGGCGTTCCTGACCTGCTGCTGGAGCGGTTTTCCGGCCTTGAGGTCGGCGAGCGCGGCGACGACGATCGGATGGCTCGGCAGGATCTGGTCGAACGCCTCGTAAATCTTGATCGCCTGGGCCGTATCGCCGCGGTGCGCCAGGAAGCGGGCGTAGGAATCGACGAGACGAAGCGTGTTCTTGTCGGCCTCATAGGCGTTCTTCATCCGCCGCGCCGCCTCGGCCTGATTATTCGCGACGTTCGCGATCAGTCCTGCGTGATACTCGCGGAAAACGCCAAAATTCTCGTCGCGGAGCCGGTCGACGAGTTCGAGCGCCTTGCGGGAATTGCCTTCGCCGAGATAGGTCCAGGCGGTCAGCAGGGTCGCGGTGATGTCGCGCTGCTGCGACGAGCCTCCCTTGGCGAAACGGGCGCGCGCGGCGGCGAACTGCCTGTTCTTGATCGCCTGCACCCCCAGCGCGAGATTGGCGAGGCTGTTGGTGGGATCATAGGCGAGGAGGCGGTCGGCGAGGCTGAAAGCGTCCCGCATATTGCCGTTCGAGACGGCGGCGACGAAGGCCCGCTCGATCAGCTTGGGGTTTTTGGGGTCGAAGCGCAGCGCCTCCCGAAAGAATGTCGCCGCGGCGACCGTGTCGCGCTCGGCGCCGGCGACGAGCGCCGCGAGATAATTGCCGGCTGGGCTCTCGCCAACCTCGAAAGGCGTCGCGACGGCGAGATTCTCGCGCGCGCGCGCCTGCGCGCTCGCCAAAGTGATCGGCAGGAAGAACGCGGCGAGGAGTGCAAGGCCAAAGCCGCCTATGGCGAGCCTGCGCCAGCTCCAGAAGACGCCGTGGAATGCGGGCGCGCTGCGAAACGCGGGCTCGGTTCGGAATGCTTGTGTTCTAGGCGACATGCGATTGTTTTTCCGTGCCGGAAGCGGCGCCCCGATGGGGCAATGTCATTGAATAGAGACTTCTGGCGGCGAACATGGCGGTTTTGGGCCGGTCAGGCAAGCCTCGCGTCAGGCCGGCGCGTGCGCGTGTTTCACCGATATTTTGTCGGCGCGGCCTCGCGCTCTTCATCGGGGTTCGCGCATGGGCGACCCACGCAAGCAGGCGCGGCGCAAATTGCGCGCCATTTGGCCTGCTGCATGCCTTTTCAATCTGCCCCTCTTCGCCAGCGGACGCAAGTCCGCGTGGAGGAATGGCGCGGCGCGCGTCGTCAGGTCTGGCCAGGGCGAAGCTTGTAAAAAATATGATGCCCGATGACGTCCATTTTTTCGAGGCTTCTGGCCCAGCGCGGCCGCACGTAATTGGCGTGATAATGCGTGGCGCCGCCGATATCGGACAGGTAAATCGCGCCGGCTGCGACCTCATCCGCGATTCGGACCGCCGTGAGCCAGCCTTCCGACTCGGCGACGCGCAGGGGCCGACCGTCGCAGGCGAAAGAGAACTGGCAGGCGTTGCGGCGCTGGCGGTTCTGGTAGACGACGCCGCAAATGCTGGCCGGATAGAGGCCGCTTGAGACGCGGTTCAGGACCACCTGCGCGACCGCCGCCTGTCCTTCCTCGGATTCGCCGCGCGCTTCAAAATAGATGGCCTCGGCGAGGCAACGCTTCTCCTGCGCCGCGCCCTCGCCGCCGATCAGCGACGCGTAATTCTGGCGCGAGAGGCTGCCGGGGGAAAGATTCGCATCCGGCGCCTGCGACGCGCCCGGCGCGGGGGCCAATTCCGGCGATGGCGCGGCCGCGACCTCGATCGGGGTCGAGTCGGCCGCCGCCGGCGTGGTCGAGCCCAGCGCATCGGCGCGGCGCACCGCGGGGCTCGCCCCCTGCAGGAGCCGCTCGGCGAAGGCGAGGGGCCGCATCCTCCAGGCGGCGCTGGCCTGCGATGCGCCACTCTCAGGCGGCGCCGGCGAGGCTACGGCGGAAGAAGGCGCCGCCGTCGGCGTTTCGCCATCCGCCCAGGGCTCGAAGGCCGCGACGCTGTCTGGTCCCGCGAAATCGCTGTCCGGCGCGTCAAGGGCGCCGATCGGCGCGGATTCATCCTGGTCGAAGATCATGTCGTGCATGCGCGCATTGGCGAGGCCGCCTGATCGCCGCAGCCGCGCGTCGAAGGTCGGCCAAAGCCCGACCTCGGGATCGCCCCTAAGCGCGCGGTCGATCGCAGGCGGGTTTTCAGCCAAAGGTTTGGCGGCGCGTTTGGCGACGGCGCGAGGCTCTATTTCGTCGGTAAGCCGGGCGGCGGATAGATCAGCGCCGATCGAGAGACTCGCTTGACGCAAGAGTCGCGGCATCGCGTTCCACCCGGCGTCCCTGTCGGCCTTCGTGACATCGGGCGCGTTCGCCATTGGTCCGAATGCGGCGTCGAGGCTCGCGACCTGTATCGGGATCAGATCGTCCGGCGGCGCCGGCGGCCGCCAGGACAAAGGCGCACGCGATGCGCCGAAGCCCCGTTCCTGGCCTGCGTCGGCCGGCATCGAGACGACGAGCGCCGCGCCGATCCACCAGGGAGCGATGGCCCCGAGCGTCCAACCGAACCGCGATCCACCCATAGGCGTCTCAAGCTTGAGGTCTTTGGCGTGCGTTTTCCGGACGCCTTGCATTGACCACGCACCTGATTTTGGATCGATTCCTCAATCTAAAATCATTGTGATCAAGCGCCGGGTCCGGGCGCGAGGCGCGCGCCGGAGGCCCGGATTCTGATCCAGGATTAAATATTGCTGGTTAAGCTTGATAATTCGTTACCAGCGGCGGCGAGGCGCCTCCGGAACAGGACTGTTCGTCAGAAAGCGCGGTTGACGCAGAAATCGACGACGTCGCCGAGGGCTAACTTCCAGGGCGATGGCGGAAACAGCTCCAGCGCATCCCGCGCGATCTTGCCATAATGTTTCGCGCGCTCGACCGTATCTTCAAGCGCCTTGTGCTTATGCAGGATTGTAACCGCGGCTTCGAGATCGCCGTCGGCGATCTCGCCCCGCTCCAGGGTGCGGCGCCAGAATTCGCGCTGTTCGGGCGTGCCGCGTCGAAACGACAGCACGACGGGGAGCGTGATCTTTCCCTCGCGGAAATCATCGCCGACATTCTTGCCGAGCTTGGCGGAGGCGCCGCCATAGTCGAGCGCGTCGTCTATCAGCTGAAAGGCGACGCCAAGATTGAGGCCAAAACCCCGGCAGGCGGCGATCTCGGCCTTGGGCCGCGCGGCGAGCAGAGGCCCGACCTCGGAGGCGGCCCCGAACAGGGCCGCGGTCTTGGCGCGGATCACGGCGAGATAATCATCCTCGCTGGTCGCGGTGTCCTTGGCCGCGGAGAGCTGCATCACTTCGCCCTCCGCGATCACGGCGGCGGCGGAGGATAAAACCTCAAGACAGGGCAGGGAGCCGACCTCGACCATCATTTTGAAGGCCTGCCCGAGCAGAAAATCGCCGACGAGGACGCTGGCTTCATTGCCCCAGAGCATCCGCGCCGCAAGCCTGCCGCGCCGCATGTCGCTTTCGTCGACGACGTCATCATGCAGAAGCGTCGCCGTATGCATGAATTCGACGGCGGCGGCGAGCTTGATGTGGCCGGCGCCGCGATAGTCGCACAATCCCGCCGTGGCGAGGGTCAGCATGGGACGCAGCCGCTTGCCGCCGGACGAAATCAGATGGTTTGCGACCTCGGGGATCATCGAGACGTCGGAGGCCGAGCGGCCGAGAATCGTCTGGTTGACCCGCTCCAAATCAGCGCTCACCAGCGCCACCAGCGCCTCGATGCCGGGCTCGTCCGTTCTATTTTCCAGGGGGATGACAACGCCCAAAATCAAATGCTCCGCAGATCGCTGCCAGACTTATTAGAAGCCCGCCGCACGATTTTCAACTGAGGCGGATCGCGCCGCCGGTCTTGCCGCCACTTTTGCGCCATGCGAGAGCATAGAGCGCCTTTCGAGTCATCGGGACGGTTTGATTGCCGGCGCCGCTTTCAAAGGAGCTGATTTGATCGAGCTGCTTCGCACCAACGATCTTGTGCTGATTTCCCGAATCGAGGCGATCCTCGGCGAGGCAGGCGTCGATTTCTTCATCGCCGACCAGCATATGAGCGCCATGGAGGGCTCGCTTGGCTTTTTGCCGCGCCGCGTGCTGGTCGCAAACGAGGACGCGGACGAGGCGCGCGCGGCTCTGGCTGACGCTGGCCTTTCCGAGGAACTGCGAAATGGCTGAACCGCCGCGGGCGGATCCGGCTGAGGCGGACGCGGTCGATTTCACGGCGGACGCCTTCATGGGCGGGCGGCTCCGCTTGCGCCAGCCCGGCCGCGGCCATCGCGCCGGTACTGACGCTCTGCTCCTCGCCGCCGCTGCCCCGGCGGATTTCGACGATCTCGCCCTCGATGTCGGCGCAGGCGTCGGCGCCGCGGGCCTCGCGCTCGCCGCGCTCCGGCGGAAGGCGCGCATCGGCCTTGTCGAGATCGATCCGGCGACGGCGGCGTTCGCGCGGCAAAATCTTGTCCTCAACGATATGGCCGAGCGGGGCGAGGTCTTCGAGGCCGATGCGCTGGCGCCGCCGCGCCGCCGCGCCGCGGGACTCGTCGATGCGAGCGCCGGACTGGTCATTTCCAATCCGCCATTCTTCGATCCGCGCCGCGCGCGTTCATCCCCGGACGCGGACAGGCGCCGCGCGCATTCCGCCCCCGACGATGGCGAGGCGGGGGCGTCTTACGAGGCCTGGCTCGCCGCCTGGATCGCCGCATGCCTCGCGCTCGCCCGGCCAGGCGGCGACTTCATCCTCATCCATCGGCCGGAGGCCCTTCGCGTGATCCTGAACAGCCTTGAGGGGCGGGCGGGGGCGGCGACGGTTCTGCCGGTCCAGGCGCGGGCGGATTCGCCGGCGATCCGCATTCTGGTGCGCGCCAGAAAGGGCAGCCGCGCGCCGCTGTCGATCGCGCCGGCGCTGGCGCTGCACGAGGGCGCGCGCTTCACCCCGATGGCGGAGGCGATCCATCGGGGTGAGGCTGTCATCGCTTGGTAGCGCGCTAGTAATAGAAGCGGTGATAATAGCGCCTGTGATAATAGGGATGGTAGTACCGGTGGTAGTAGGGATGATAATACCGGTGGTAGTAGTGACGGTAGTAGGGGCGATAATAGCGGTGGTAATAGTGGCGATGGTAATAGCGCCGGTAATAATAGGCCTTCTCGACGCCCGGCTGGGTCGCCGGAGCCTCCAGCGCCCTTACGCTGGGCGCGCCTTGCGAGAGGGCTGACGTGGGGGCCGCGCGGACGACTGCGGAACTGACCAGAAAGGCCGCCAGCACGGCGATGAGGGCGGCGGGAAACAGGCGGTGAAATTTCATTCATGCCTCCTCTTGGCCATGGATTGCGCTTCAGCGATCCGCCAAGCTTGAAAGACTGCCAAAAAAGCGTGCATTGAAATCGGACGGCACGCAATGGAAAACGGACCGACGCCTAACATTCTGCCTTTTGCGTGCGACGCGGTGACGACTGAGCCTTGACAATTCAACCCTTTATGGATTTGCACTGACGCCTGCGCGGCGATCCGCGCGCTGCGGAGACGGGACGGCCCAATTGACGATCAAAGCTGCGCATGAAACCAGACCACCGACCGCCGCGGCGATCGCGCCGGAGCTTGACCCAAGGCGCTCGTTTCAGGGCTTGCTGCTGACTCTGCAGCAGTTCTGGGCGGCGCAGGGCTGCGTCATCCTCCAGCCCTACGACATGGAGGTCGGCGCCGGCACGTTCCATCCCGGCACGACGCTGCGCTCGCTCGGGCCGCACGCGTGGAAGGCCGCCTATGTGCAGCCCTCGCGCCGTCCCAAGGACGGGCGCTACGGCGAAAATCCGAACCGCATACAGCATTATTATCAATTTCAGGTGATCCTGAAGCCCTCGCCGCCCGACCTTCAGGCGCTCTACCTCCGCTCGCTGGAGGCGATTGGCGTCGATTTGCGGCTGCACGACATCCGTTTCGTCGAGGATGACTGGGAAAGCCCGACGCTCGGCGCATGGGGCCTTGGCTGGGAATGCTGGTGCGACGGGATGGAGGTTTCCCAATTCACCTATTTTCAACAGGTCGCCGGGGTCGAATGCGCGCCCGTCTCCGGCGAACTGACCTATGGCCTCGAACGCCTCGCCATGTATGTGCAGGGCGTCGACAGCATTTTCGACCTCAATTTCAACGGTCGCGAGGGCGACGAAAAAGTCGCCTATGGCGATGTGTTCAAGCAGGCCGAGGAAGAATATTCACGCTATAATTTCGAAGCCGCCAATGTCGAGCTGCTGTTCCAGCATTTCCGCGATGCGGAGGCCGAGTGCGGGGCGCTGCTCGCCGCCGGCGCGAATGGCGATCGACACATGATGGCGCTGCCCGCCTATGACCAATGCCTCAAGGCGTCGCATCTGTTCAATCTGCTCGACGCCCGCGGCGTGATCTCCGTCACGGAGCGTCAGAGCTATATTCTGCGCGTGCGCGAACTGGCGAAAGCCTGCGGCGCCGCCTGGCTGAAGACAGCGGGCGGCGGCGCCGGGGCCTGAACGCGGATCAGCGATGGCCGCCGTGGAAGCCGCCGCCGCCATGGAAGCCGCCGCCGCCGTGGAAGCCGCCAAAGTGGCCGCCGCCGAATCCGACGCTGCGGCCGGTATGGATGCCGCCGCCATAGGCGTAATGTCCGCCGTGCCAACCGCCATAGCCATAGCGACCGCCATGCCAATAATGGCCGCCGCCATAGTATCCGCCGTAATAGGGCCCGCCGCCGTAGTAGCCGCTATAATAAGGGCCGCCATAGTAGCCGTAAGCGGGGTAGCCATATCCGCAGCCGTAGAAGCCGCAGCCGCCTAGCGTCGCGGCGCCAATGCCGAGCGAAAGCGCGCCAAGCACGGTGCCGGCAACCGCCGCGCCGGGATTATAGCCATAGTAGTAGCGGCGGTGATGATAGTATCCATAGTGGCGATAGTGATGATAGGCGTGATGGTAGTAATGGCGATAATAGACGGTTTCGGTCGGGAGCGGCGGCCTGATAAGGTCGCCGGACGCGATGCTCATGGGGGCGGCCGAAACCACTGAGGTCAGCGCAAGCAGCGCTGCGCCGGATAAAGCGATTAGTTTGGGACTGTTCATGGCGTAACTCCCATTTCTTCATCTGCAACGCTTCCCCGTCTCGCCTGTTCCATGCGGCCGCGAAAATAGGGTGCGGCTTCGTGACCGGCCGAAAAACACGCGCCACGGGCGGCGCCAGAATTCAGGCGGGATTTCCGCCCGGGTTCAGATTTTCCTTGGCGCATCGAAAATCAGCGCTTAGTCACCTGTGCATCCATTGATCGGCGGAGGCTCGGCTGGATCGATCCTGATCCTTCGTCAGACGCCTTTCCGCCGCCCGGCCCGCAAGCGAGACCATGCCCGAACTCCTTCTCGAACTTTTCAGCGAAGAAATCCCCGCCCGCATGCAGGTGCAGGCGGCCGAGGATTTGAAGCGTCTCGTCACTGAGGCGCTTGGCGAGCGCGGCCTTGGCTTCGAGGGCGCCGCGAGCTTCGCGACGCCGCGCAGGCTCGCGCTGCATATCGCCGGCTTGCCGGCGCGCCAGCCTGATCTGCGCGAGGAGAAGAAGGGCCCGCGCGTCGGCGCGCCGCAGGCGGCGGTGGAGGGGTTTTTAAAGAGCGCGGGGCTTGCCTCGATCGATGACGCGAAAATCGAATTCGATCCGAAGAAAAAGGGCGAATTCTATATCGCCGTCATCGAGCGCAAGGGCCAGGCGACGATCGACGTTCTGGCAGAGATCCTGCCCGCCATCGTCAAGCGCTTTCCGTGGCCGAAATCGATGCGCTGGGGCGCGGCCTCCGTCCGCTCCGATTCGCTGCGCTGGGTGCGCCCGCTGCATGCGATCCTTGCGACTTTCGGTCCCGAAACCGAGGAGCCCGAGATCGTGCCTTTCTCGGTCGACGGAATCAAAGCCGGCAATGAAACCCGCGGCCATCGCTTCATGGCGCCGGGGGCGATTTCCGTGCGCCGCTTCGACGATTACGCGCCCGCGCTCGCCAAGGCCAAAGTCGTGCTCGACCCGGCGCGCCGGCGCGACATCATCCTGCATGACGCGCGCGATCTCGCGCTGGCGCAGGGTCTCGAACTCATCGACGACGAGGGGCTGCTCGCCGAGGTCGCGGGGCTGGTCGAATGGCCAGTCGTTCTGATCGGCGAATTCGACGCCGCCTTTCTCGACATTCCGCCGGAAGTCATCCGCGCGACGATCCGCGCCAATCAGAAATGTTTCGTGCTGAACGATGCCGCGACCGGCCGCCTCGCCAACAAGTTCGCGCTCGTCGCCAATATCGAGGCGAGCGACGGCGGCGCGGCGATCGCAGCCGGCAACGGCCGGGTGGTTCGCGCGCGGCTCTCGGACGCGAAATTTTTCTGGGAGACCGATCTCAAGGTGAGGCTTGAGGACCGGCTCGAAAAACTCAAGTCGGTGGTCTTTCACGAAAGGCTCGGCACGCAGCGCGCGCGGGTCGAAAGGCTCGTCGCGCTCGCGCAGGAAATCGCTGCGAAGATCGGCGCCGATGCGGCGCTGGCCGGCCGCGCGGCGTTGCTCGCCAAGGCCGACCTGCCTTCGGAAATGGTCGGCGAATTTCCCGAATTGCAGGGGTTGATGGGCGGCTATTACGCCAAAGCGCAGGGCGAAGCCGAGGAGGTCGCCGAGGCGGTCGCCGATCATTACAAGCCGCAGGGGCCGAACGATCGCGTGCCGTCGGCGCTAGCGACCGTCGCCGTTTCACTGGCAGACAAGATCGACATTCTCGTCGGCTTCTGGGCAATCGACGAGAAGCCGACCGGCAGCAAGGACCCCTATGCGCTGCGCCGGGCCGCGCTCGGCGTCATCGCGCTCATTCTGGAGAATGGGCTGCGGCTGCCGCTGACGCCGTTATTTGAGCGGGCCCTTGCGTTGCATATCAACTCGCCAAGAACTGCGCCTGCCGACATAAACCTGGGCATAGAAAATTCGCTCCTCGTCTTTTTCGCCGATCGCCTGAAAATCTATCTGCGCGAGCGCGGCGCGAGGCATGATCTGATCGACGCTGTCTTCGCGCTTCCAAATCAGGACGATCTGCTTCTGATCGTGCGCCGCGTCGAGGCGCTTGGCGCCTTTCTCGATACGGAGGACGGCGCAAATCTGCTCGCCGGCTATCGTCGCGCCGCGAATATCCTGCGCGCTGAGGAAAAGAAGGAAGGCGAGGGCGCCTTCGAGGCGAGCGTCGATCACAGCCTGCTGCGGGAGCCTGCGGAAGTGTTGCTGTGGGAGAAGATCGAAAGCCTGGATATCGATGTGCGCCGGCATCTGGAGCTGGCTCAGGCGCGCATAGGCCATCCCGAATTCGCGGGCCAGACGCCCTTCGTCGACGCCATGTCGGATTTGTCTTCGCTTCGCGCGCCTGTCGACCTTTTCTTTGAACAGGTCACGGTCAACGCGCCCGATCCCGACCTGCGCCTCAACCGGCTGCGGCTTCTCGCCCGCCTGCGCCGCGCGGTGAATGAGGTCGCGGACCTCTCCCGCGTCGCCGGATAGGCCCGCGCATCTTTATTTTTTCCAGAGGTCGAAGGCCTTCGATTCGGCTCGAACCCTTATGCGGGTTTGAGTCATCTTCCGCGCCGAGGCCGCCATTCGCGGCTTATGGAGCGAAAGATGAGGACGAGATCAACAAACAGATATGTTGAGATAAACGCAGCTGATCTAAACGAGGCGTCGTTCGACCGGGTATGGAACCGGGCCGGCCTCGTGTACCTCGGTCTCGTCGCACTGATCATCGTCGTCGCCCTGATTGCGCGCGCGACCGGTGCGCTTCCGCTGCGCGAGACGGCGCCGGCGGGCGAGACGCAAGTCGACAGCAGGCTTCCGCTGGATCACGTGCGCGGCTGGAATCCTGCCGCTGCCGCGTTTCCGAAAGAGCAGGGCCACGACCAGGGCGGATCGCTTTCCTATCCGTGGAAGCGGTCGTGAGTCCGCTGCATGAAGGCGCCGGGGCGGGCGCCGTGTCGGACGAGGAGCCTCCAAGTCTGATCATCGGCCGCGATGATGAAAATCATTGGGTCGTCGTCGAGGCGCACGGACGCTGCGGCGGCATTTTTACGACAGAGGCGGCGGCCGTGCGCTATGCCCGCGAGGAAAGCCGCGGCCGCTCCGGCGCCGTGTCGAGCACGCCTCAACCCGTCGCTCTGAACATCTGGAGAGCGTCGAGAGCCGCCTGAAAACTCATCCAATTCGAACCGTCAGCGGCGCCAATCCGGCGATGGTCGCCTCGATGTCGTCGCCCTTGCGCACGGGGCCGACGCCGGCCGGCGTGCCGGTGAAGATGAGATCGCCCGGCCTGATCTCGACCAGCGCGGACAGAAACCGCACGATCTCGGGAACCTTCCAGATCATGTCGGTAAGATCGCCGCGCTGGCGCGTTTCCCCGTTCACCTTGCATTCGATCGCGCCTTTGGCGAGCGGCCCGGTTTCGCTCATGGGCGTGATGGCGCCGCAGGGCGCGGAGAAATCGAAGCCTTTCGACATATCCCACGGCCGGCCCTTTTTCTTCGCCGCCGCCTGAATGTCGCGCCGCGTCATGTCGAGCCCGACGGCGTAGCCGAAGATCAGCTCATCGACGCGGTCCGGGTCAATGTCCCGGCCGCCGCGGCTGAAGGCGACGACAAGTTCGACCTCATGCTGAAAATCGAAGGTCGCCGGCGGATAGGGAATGACCGCGCCATTGGGCGCGATCGCATCCGTGGGCTTGGTGAAGAAGAATGGCGGATCGGCGTCGGGATCGCCGCCCATCTCCCGCGCATGTTCGGAGTAGTTCTGGCCGACGCAGAAGATGCGGCGCACCGGGAACGACTTGCCCGACGTCACCGCAATCGAGGTTACCGGCGGCGGCGGAAAAGCGTAGTCGCTCATGGGTCCGGACTTTCTCATCAGCGTTGCAACATTCGCGCGGGCCGAACCTTGCTGGCCGCGCTACTCGACGTCGAGCGGCTCCACGCCGGCCGGGCGCCCGTCTGGACCCAGCGCGATCTTTTCGATTCGCTGTTCGGCGCTCGCCAGCAAACTGCCGCAATGCGTCTTCAGGGCCTCGCCGCGGGCGTAGATCCTGATCGAATCTTCGAGGCCCACGGCGCCTTTTTCGAGCTGATCGACAATTTTTTCGAGCTCGGCGAGGGCGACCTCGAAGGAGAGGCCGGCGACGTCTTCATTGTGCTGCGGCTCAACGGTCATGATTGCCAACCCTGTTCGCAGATTGCTTCGGCGCAGGACGATCCTGGGGATTTCCGCCAGCCACGCCTTGATCTCACTTTTCAGTGCGGGATTTTGGCCAAAAATATGCACCTTTTTTAAGGTCACGCCATCGCGGATTAACCCGTTTCACGCCGATAGCTTGGGGATTGGCCTCAATGCAGCTCGAGCGCGAAGGGCGTTCCCTCGAAGCAATCGGCGCCGCGGCCGATCTTCGCGATCGCCGCGTTCATCCGGCCGCCCCGCTGCAGGATTTCGTCGCCGAGCGCGACCAGCCGCGCATTGGGCGTGGCGGTTGGCGAATTGCGCCGGATTTCGGCGGCGATCTCGTGCTCGTCGCGATGCGGACTGAGCGCGCAGGCGGCGATGAAGGCGGCGGCGGTCGAGCGGCTGACGCCAGCGTAACAATGAATCAGCATCGGGGCCGCGCGGTCCCACCGCTCGACGAAATCGAGCAGCGCGGCGACATGGGAGTCGGACGGCAGAACATGACCGTCCACCGCGACGACGATGTCCGACATCGAGACGAAAAGATGCCGCTCGGCGGCGATCTCGCGCGGACGGACGACTTGCGTGCCTTCGTCGATCAGGGTGACGAGGCTGCGGGCGCCGCTCGCGCGGACGATCTCCGGCACCTTCGCCAGCGAGCAGACATGGAGGCGGCCCATCAAACTCTCCTTTGAGAGCGCAGTCGAAAATCTGTTGCGGCCTCGCAACAAAGCCAGACCTCGTCGTTTCAGGCGATCCGTTGAAGCGGGATCGCCACATAGGCGTTTGAGCTCCCATACTGCATTGCAGCAATAAATTCACGCGAAAACGGAGGAAATGCCTGCGCTAAACCGCCCCAAGTCTCGAGCTCAGCTTCGAAAGCTCGGCGAGGAAGCGTTCCGCCGCCAGCGTCGGCCCCCAGGGCTCCCAGGGCGTTCCGCCATAGATCGCCGCCAGCGGATCGACGCTCAAAGGCTGGTGCGGAATGCCAAGGGTCGCGCGCACCTCCTTGCGGGTCCAGCCGACGACATGGACAGCCTCGGACGCCGCCGCGACGCGATCAGCCTTTTTGTGCGGCTTTTTATCCGCCGCCGTCCATGGCGCCAACCCGTAGCGCAGCGCGACGGCGCGCTCCAGCGATTCGGCCAGCCGGCGATAGGATTCGCCCAGGAATGGCTTCACCACCGAGATGCAATCAAAACCGAGCAGGCCCTCGTCGGCGTCATGCAGCAATTCGCGCAAATCCGCGCGGGGATCGTCGAGGCCCGGAAACCACAGGCGCCGCAGCGCCAGAACGAGCAGCGAATGCTGCGCCACCGAAAGCGGCAGCTCCCAGGCCGAATGTCCGCCCCAGCGATAGGTGCGGGCGAGGCCGATGGCGAGATCGCTGTCGTCCCAGTCGAAGGGAGTCGGATTGAGCAGATCGAGGCGCTTGCCCGATAGAAGACGGACCCACGCGCGCGTTGGCGGCGGCGCGGCGCGCGGAGGGGGACTCACGCGGGCTTCGCCAGCGCCGCGCATTCGGAATGGCGCCAGCAACTGACGAGATGATCATTGACCATGCCGGTCGCCTGACAAAAGGCGTAGACGATGGTGGGGCCGCAGAAATTGAAGCCGCGCTTTTTGAGATCCTTCGACAGACGAATGGAAAGTTCGGTCTGGCAGGGAATTTCCGACGAATGGCGAAAGACGTTCTGGACCGGCGCGCCATCGACGAAGCCCCAGAGATAATTCGAAAAGCCGGGCCCTTCCTGAATTTTGAGCCAGGCGCGCGCGGAGATGATCGACGCCTCGATCTTGGCGCGATTGCGCACGATGCCGGCGTCCTGCATCAGCGCCTCCACGTTTTTCGGCGTGTAGCGCGCGATTTTTTCCGGGTCGAAGCCATCGAAAGCAGCGCGAAAGGCCTCGCGCTTGCGCAAAATCGTGATCCAGGACAAGCCGGCCTGAAAGCCGTCGAGGATCAGCTTTTCATAGAGCGCGCGATCGTCGCGCTCCGGCGCGCCCCATTCCTCGTCGTGATAGGCGAGATAGAGCGGACTGTCGCCGGGCCATGTGCAGCGGATCTTCTCGTCAGACATCATCGGGCGCTCAAGCGGGGGGCGTGACGGCGATCGGCGTCTCGCCCGCTTTCACGACGGCTCCCGCCGTCTGCGCCTCTTCGAGGCGGTCGATCCGCAACATGGCGAGGCCTTCGGAGCCGGATATTGAACTCACCTGTCCGAGCGGCGGGCCGCCCGCGGCGATCTCGGCCCCGTGGGCCGGCGGGTCGCCATCGAAGTGAAACTTCAGGATCCGCTTCTTCGCCGATTTGCGATGATGCACGCGCGCGACGACTTCCTGGCCGACATAGCAGCCTTTCTTGAAATCGACGCCATTCAGCCAGTCGAGATTTGAATCCTGAACGAAAGCGTCGCCATAGACGAAATCGACGCCGCCCTTTGGCACGCCCGCCGCGACGCGACGGCTTTCGTAATCCGCCGCGTCAATGTTGCTGGCGCTCGCCAGCACCTCCCGCGCGGCGATGATGCGCCGGCCAAGGCCGGGCGCGCGCGCGTCGCTATATATGACGCCGTCGATCCCGACGGGCGCTTCATCGTCGAGGATCGCGGCGACGCCAAGCGCCTCGGACTGATCCTCGATCGTGATTTTCGCGCGCAGCTTATGAAAATTGAGCCGCTGGGCGAGCGCGGCGCTTTGGTCGCGCACGCAATCGATCAGGAATCCTGGCTCGCCGTCCGGCAGCGGCGCCACGAAAAAATCGAACAAGAGCTTGCCCTGCGGCGACAGCAGCGCGGAAAACCGGCTTTCGCCCGGCGCGATGTCCTTGACGCTATTGGTGATGAGGCGGTGCAGGAACCCTTGCGTTTCCTCACCCGTCATTTTGATGACGCCGCGCTCGGGAAGGAAGCATATCCTGTTCGTCATTCGATCCTCGACTTCGCCCGCGCCGGGCCTGTATGTGTTCTCGCCCGCTCTACATTTTTAGAATCGATCACGTTCATGATTTTGGATCGGTTCGATCCAAAATCCTCGTGATCTAAGACGCAAGCTGCCTTGTAACAATGGATGGCCCCATGCCGCAAACCTTTGACCTGGTCCTGAGGGGCGGCGTCATCGTCGATCACAATGGCGTCGGCGTCGCCGACATCGGCGTCCGCGCCGGCAAAATCGCCGCGATCGGCGATCTCGCGCAGGTCAGCGCCGGCGAGGCGATCAACGCGCATGGCTTGACCATCCTGCCCGGCGTCATCGACACGCAGGTGCATTTCCGCGAGCCGGGGCTGACCCATAAGGAGGATCTCGAGACGGGCTCGCGCGCGGCGGTCCTCGGCGGCGTCACGGCCGTGTTCGAGATGCCGAACACCAATCCGCTGACCACCACCGCCGCTGCGCTGGCGGATAAGGTTTCGCGCGCAACCAACCGCATGCATTGCGATTTCGCCTTCTGGGTCGGTGGCGCGATCGACAATGTCAGGGATATTCCGGAGCTGGAGCGTCTTCCGGGCGCAGCCGGAATCAAGGTGTTCATGGGCTCCTCCACCGGCTCGCTGCTCGTCGGCGACGACGCCGGGATCGAGGCGATCCTGCGCCAGACGCGCAGGCGGGCGGCGTTCCACAGCGAGGACGAGGCGAGGCTCAATGCGCGCAAAGACCTGCGCGTCGCGGGCGACCCCTCGTCGCATCATGTCTGGCGCGACGAGATCACAGCGCTGCAGTCGACGCAGCGGCTCGTGCGCATCGCGCGGGCGACCCGCGCGACGGTGCACGTGCTGCATGTCTCGACCGCGGAGGAGATCGATTTTCTGAGCGGCCACAAGGATATCGCCAGCGTCGAGGTGACGCCGCATCACCTCACCCTTTCCAGCGACGATTACGCGCGCCTTGGCACGAAATTGCAGATGAACCCGCCGGTGCGCGAGACCCGCCATCGCGACCGCATCTGGCATGGCGTCAGGGAAAGCATCGTCGATATTCTCGGCTCCGATCATGCGCCGCATACGCTGGAGGAGAAGGCCAAGCCCTATCCGCAGAGTCCGTCGGGGATGACCGGCGTGCAGACGCTGGTTCCAATCATGCTCGATCACGTCGCGGCGGGGCGGCTCTCGATCGAGCGCTTCGTCGATCTGACCAGCGCCGGTCCCGCGCGGCTGTTTGGCATCGCCGGCAAGGGGCGCATCGCGGTCGGGTACGACGCCGATTTCACCATCGTCGATCAGAAGCGCCGCGCGGTCATCGAGGATCGCTGGATCGCCTCCCGTGCGGCCTGGACGCCCTATCATGGCAAGGACGTCACCGGCTGGCCCGTGGGGACGATCGTCCGCGGCGCGCGCGTGATGTGGGACGGCGAGATCGTAACGCCAGCGCGCGGCGAGCCGGTGCGGTTCTGGCAGGCGCTGTAAGCGCCTGGACCAGAGCCCGCCGTCGCGCCGCATCTGGCGCCCTGTCAGGTCCGGCGCGCGAGGGATCGAAGAAATCCCTGATAGTCGTCGGTGAGTTCCATATCGACGGCGGGGGCGACCTTCAAAAGCAGATTGGCGATGAAGGGCTGATCGTTGCGGGCGTCGGCCAGAGTTTCCCGCAGAACCGGAACATTGTCCTCGATGTGCTGCAGGAAGGCGACGCCCTTCTCCAGCGTCTCGGTCCAGCGCTCGCGCGTCCATTTCGCCAGCGGAAACATGATCTCGTGAATGAAGCTCGAATTGCGCGCCTTTTCGAAGAAGCGCAGCCCCGTGCTCCAGTTCTCCTTTGCGCGCAGCGGCGGCGGCGGGATGTCGCCCGTGAGAAGTTTCTTGCCGGCCTGACCGACAAAATCCTCAAGCGTCTGCGGATTGTCGATTTTCGAACGAAAATGCCACAAAGCGAACGCGCCCGGGAATTCCTTGCCCATGCTCGCGGTCAAGGCGGCCTCAACCTTGTCCACCGCCGCGATGTCGCCTTTCAGCGACGCCGTCATGCAGAAGGCGGCGACCGCGTCATTGGCCACTTTCTGAACGCCGGGGCTCTGCAGCTGCTCCTCTGAGAGCTTCGGCGTCACGCCATCGGCGGGAACCTGCGCCTCGCCGGCCCGCAGGGCGGTGATGAAGGCCGTGATCTCCAGCCAGCCCATGAAATGTTCGATGAACAGGTCCGGATCCACATACACAATCGCCAGATTGAGCGGCTCCTTGCGCTTTCTCAGTTCTACAATATCCGTCATGAATAAGACCCCGGCGTGCAGACCTTGCACTCTTGCGAACCATTCCAGCTAAAAACGTGCCAGCCGGAAAGGCGCTGACCGGGACGCCCCTTCCAACGTCGTCAAAAATCCGGCGAAGCGGACCGGGCCTGCGGGCCGGGATCCATTTCGCCATACGAGGTTCGTCAACCCGCCGCCACCATTGGCGCCTGCGTGAGCAGCTCAAGCTCGACCGAGGGGCAAAGGACGCGTCGCGCGAATTTATCCTGAGCGAAGTCGATCGCTACGTAGTCGAAGTCGTCGCCGTCCTGAATGGTGTAGGAGACAAGAAGCGACACCTCGAAAAGCGTCGTTGCGTGCGCGGGAATTGCAATAAGATCGCAGTTCAGTGAAAACGGCTGGAAGTTAAACGACTGTTCGTTGTTTCCGCTGGAATCGTCGAACCAGTCGCCCCCGTATTGATCGAGTTGCGCCACGGTTTGAAATTGGGTCTGTTGAGGGAAGGGAAAAAGCGTTTGGTCGTTGCTGGCGCCTGTCACGGGGTCTGTGCCCCAGCCAGACCATCTCATGAGGATCAGGTTAGCCAAAAGCGTAATATAGTTATGATGGCCCTGAAGAATTCCGCTATCCGCCAGAACCTGGCAGACGCCGTTCAAAACGAGTGAGGTGCTGACATTCACGACGGCGGCGAAGTCGCTGTCGTTGGTCCAGAGAAAGTAAAAAAGGAAGGTCGTAGAGTCGGCGCCGGATCGCGTTATGATTTCGAACTTGATGGAGCTGTTCAGCGACTCGACGTTCGAGTCGATCCAGACGTTGGACTCTGGATGGGGAAGCTCCCAGATCAGAAATGGTTTATCGAGCGTGATGAGCGTCGACAGGAATGGCTTCGAAAGAAGTTGCAATGCCTGGCGCCGGTAAGCCATGCCTTGGTGAAAGGCAGCCTCGGCCGCGCGCGAAGCCTTGGCGGATCCATCTCCGCGCCTGTCGATGAGCTTCCGCCTTTCGGCTTTACTCTTCGCCGCCAGCTTGTTGAGTTTGTCGATCGGAAGACCGGTCTTGGCGAAATAGGAGGTGAAGGTTTTCTCCACGTCCGCCAAATTTTTCCTCAGGGACTTGGAACTGGGCGGCGCCAAGGGCGGTCGAAGCCTTTGCGCATCGAGAGCTGCTGAAACGCGCTTGACCTCATTTTCGTCGATTCTGACCATGTCGCCCTCCTGCGTCCACCCGTGACCGGCCTCCGCAAGGGGCGCTTTCCCCAATGTTTCTTGCTTCTGTCGCGGAAGCCGCTTGCTGCGACTATATGACGCCGCCCTGCCGCTGTCACGAAGCAAACGGCGGATCTCCTCGCCAAGCCAAAGGCTTAACAGGCAAATGCTTATTATGCCGCGACGCTCAAAGCGCCTTCAAAAATCCGGCGAAGCGCATCAGGCCCTCGGGCCATGGTCCATGGCCGCTCTCGGCGTTGATATGGCCGGAATTGCCGGCGTCAGCGAGTTCCGCGCCGAGGGTGCCCGCCAGCCTTTCGCTCTCGGAATAAGGCCCGTAAGGGTCGTCGCGGCTGGCGATGACGAGGCTCGGAAAGGGCAGCGGCTCGAAAAGCGGCGCGGCGAAGGCCGGATCGATCGACGGAATGGCGGCGATCGTCTCGGCGGCGGGCGGGGCGACGAGAAAGGCGCCTCTGACGCCAAGTTCGCGCAGGAGCGGCGCCGCATGGGCGATGGCGAGGACGCCGAGACTGTGCCCGACCAGAATGACGGGGCGCTCCGCGCGCGCGATTTCCTCAACGAGCCGCGCGCGCCAGGCCGTCAGGTCAGGCCGGTCGAAATCGTCCTGCGTGACGAAGCGGGCCGTCGGCAGCTTGGCGTCCCAGCGGCTTTGCCAATGATCCGGGCCCGATCCGGCAAGGCCCGGAACCAGCAATATGTCAGCGTCGGAGGTCCGCATGAGTCAGGCGTGGACGAGCGTTTTCGGCCGCGCGAGATCGGCGACCAGCGCGTCGATGAAACCCTCATAGAGCCGCGCCTCGATCGCCTCCAGCTTTGGCGCCCGCGCGGCGAAATCGGGATCGGCCGCGCCGATTTCGGCTTCGACGTCGGCAAGATGCTTTTCCTCCTCGACAAGCAGCCCAGCGATGCGGGCGGCGACCGGCGAGGAGCCGAGCGCGTCCTTGTAGACGCCATAGACCTGCAAGGCGCGGCGCTCGATCAGCCAGGTCACATAGCAATAGACGAGCCTGACGCGCTGGGCGTCGGGGCGGTCGGCGAAGACCGCGTCGCAGGCTGCGTCAAGGCTCTGGAAATAATCCTCGGCCTCGTCGCCGCAGAGCATGTTTTCCGGCGCATAGGTGGCGAAGGCCTCGCCGCCGATCTTGAGCGCGATGTTTTTGAGGCCAAGGGCGTGGCGGCCTTCCTCCAGCGCGTGGTTGAGGATTTCGGCGGTCAGCGCCTCGGCTCTCTGGCTCTTCACGATTTTGCGGAAGCCGACATATTCGAGATAGGAGAATGTGTTCAGCCAGCGCGCGTGAAGGCTTTCATCCGCGACAATCGCGCCGACGGCGGCTTCAAGGCGGAAATGGGGGTTCATTGTAACCTCGTCGGAAACCAGTGACTTGAAAGTTAAGCGATGATCATCGGCGGCATGGTTAAGCTGTTGGTCCGATTGTCAAGATCCTTCGCTGCGCCTCGCGATCTTCAGGGCAGCGGCTGCGTTGGAACCGCGAGAGAAAAACATTGACGCCCTTGCCCATGCTTCCAGCCGGATTTCTCGGCAGGAAAGCTCTGCGTCGCCGCGGCTGAATCGCTTTCGAAATTCGCGCAAAGTTGATAGTCGCGCAGATTGTTCACGATATACGCATAAGGGGCGTTCGTCGCCAGATCGGTGGTGCGCGGCGCCCCCGGCAATTCTTCGACCAACTCCGGCAAATGTCCATGTTCGCGATAATAGGTCACGATCATGCTCGACAGCGTCGTAAGGTCCCGCACGCGCGCTTCGTCGAGATCCTTCTTGCGCTGGACCCATGGCGCGGGAATCATGACGAGGCCGACGACGACCGCGGCGCCGACGAACAGGCCGGCCGCGTAAAGGAAGAGCGAGGCGGGATGTCTCACTCCGCGTCGACCCGGCGCACATCGCTCAGGAAATACGCAAAGATCCCGCTTGCGACGATCGCGATGGTCAAAAGCTTGAACAGGAAACGGGAGGTGAACTCCCCGCTGAGCAGGCTGTAGACGAGGCTGACGACGCAGCCGGCGAAGGTCAAAGCGGAGAGATAGAGCGTCAGATAGGTGAGCCAGCTGCGCACGCGCGACGGGGATTTTGTCGATGCGTCCGGCTCGGCCCTGTGCGCCTGCCAGAATGTGAACAGAAACAGCGGAAAGAGGACGATCAGCATCGAGACGCTCCAGCGGATGTCGCTGTCGCTCGAAAGCCCGGTCTGGGTCGGGTCAGGCGCGAGCCGGTCGATGAATATGAAAATCAGCGCGACGAAATTCCAGATGCACGCGTAAAGCGTCGAAAAAAGCAGGAGATAAAGGAAGGCTTCGCGCGCCGATACATGCAGTTTTGGCTTCGGCGGGGCGAGGCCGAAAGCAAGGGGACCGAAAGCGGAGAGAGCCGAGGCCGCATCCTGCTCGGACCATCCGGCGGCGCGGATCGCGCCCGCGACATCTTCTGCCGCCACGCCCTTTTCGAGGGCGCGCCGCGTGAATTCAATGAGGTCCGGCGTCATTTTCGCGCCTCTTTAAGAGATGCAGCGGACCTCAGTTCGGCCCAAACACGCGTTCAAAAATGATATCGACGTTTTTCAAATGATAGCCGAGATCGAACAGGCTTTCGAGTTCGGCCGCGCTCAACGCCTTGCTGACGTCCGGATCGGCTTTGAGCAGCGTTAAAAAATCGCCCTCGCCGCGCCAGACCGGCATGGCGTTGCGCTGGACATAGGCGTAGGCGTCCTCGCGGCTGACGCCCTTTTGCGTCAAGGCGAGCAGCACCCGCTGCGAATGGATGAGGCCGCCGAGCCGATCGAGATTTTTCTGCATATTGGCCGGATAGACGAGCAGCCTGTCGATCACGCCGGTCATGCGGGCAAGGGCGAAATCGAGCGTCACCGTGGCGTCGGGCGCGATCATGCGTTCGACCGAGGAATGCGAAATGTCGCGTTCGTGCCAGAGCGCGACATTCTCCATCGCCGGCAGCGCCATGCCGCGCACGAGACGGGCGAGGCCGGTCACATTCTCCGTCAGCACCGGATTGCGCTTGTGCGGCATCGCGCTTGAGCCTTTCTGGCCCTCCGCGAAAAACTCCTCGGCCTCCAGCACCTCGGTGCGCTGCAAATGCCGGATTTCGATGGCGAGACGCTCCAGCGAGGAGGCGATCACGCCAAGCGTCGCAAAGAACATGGCGTGGCGGTCGCGCGGAATGATCTGCGTCGAGGCCGGCTCGACGGTGAGCCCCAGCTTTTCGGCGACATGGGCTTCGACGCGCGGATCGATATTGGCGAAAGTGCCGACCGCGCCCGAAATCGCGCAGGTCGCGATCTCCTTGCGCGCATTGACGAGCCGCTCGCGCGCACGGGAAAATTCGGCATAGGCCTGCGCGAGCTTGAGGCCGAATGTCACCGGTTCGGCGTGGATGCCATGCGAGCGGCCGATGCTCGGCGTCAATTTATGCTCGAAGGCGCGGCGCTTCAGCGCGGCGAGCAGCGCGTCGACATCCTGGATCAGAATGTCGGACGCGCGGGCGAGCTGCACCGAAAGGCAGGTGTCGAGCACGTCTGACGAGGTCATGCCCTGATGCACGAAGCGCGAGTCGGGGCCGATGAATTCGGCGAGATGCGTCAAAAAGGCGATGACGTCGTGGTGCGTGACTTTCTCGATCTCATCGATGCGCGCGACGTCGAAGGTCACATGTCCGGCCTTGGCCCAGATCGCCTCGGCGGAGGATTTCGGAATGACGCCGATTTCGGCCAGCGCGTCGCAGGCATAGGCTTCGATTTCGAACCAAATGCGGAACCGCGTCTGCGGATCCCAGACGGCGACCATTTCGGTGCGGGAATAACGGGGGATCATGGAGGTGGGGCGCTCCTTTTGTGAGGGAGTGCCCTAGCACGCGGCGCGGCCGGAACGCAAAGAACCGGCGAGAGAGCGTCCCCGAAACTCTATTTGGTCCCCGATTTTTCCTGTTCGGCCTTGAGGCCCGCGACCTTGGCCCGGATCGGCGCGTAGGGTCCGTATTTGTGCTGCGCCTCGCTGAAGCCGTCGGCGTAAGGCCCATAGGCCGTGTCGATCGGCTTATCGAGGAGATCGGGAAAATCATGATCGAGGCCGGCTTTTTGCGGCCGCGGCTTCGATTCGACATAGGCCGCGACATCCCAGGCGTCTTCGACCGAGACGTTGGGGCTGAGATAGTCGGAGCCGCTCGGCATGTTCGAGTGAACGAAATTCGCCATCGTAATCAGACGCGCCATTCCGGCGCCGTCATTGAAGCTGCCGTCTCCCCAAAGCGGCGGAACGGTATAGCCGAGCTGAGACGCCCTCGGATCGCGCAGAAGGCCGGCCCCGGTCTGCGTGTGGCAGGCGCTGCAGACCACGGTATAGATTTTTTCGCCCCGGGCGGGGTCGGCGGCGCGGTCGAGTTCGGCCATGTCGCCCGCGCCATGCCCGGCGAGAGTCTCGCCTTTCTTCGTGCCGGAGGACAGAAATTCCACATAGGCGACAAGATCGCGCATTTGCGCCGAATCTGTCGGCAGCGCGCGGCCGTTCAAACTCCGCGTCATGCAGGAATTGAGGCGCTCCTCGATGGAAATATCGGCGCCGTTACGGGCGCTATAGTGCGGAAACGCGTCGCCGAGGCCATAGAGCGGCAAGCCGAATTTCTTGGCTCCGGCGTCAAGATGGCAATTGCCGCAGGCAAGATCATTGCCGGCGAAGCGGTCGGCCGCATCAGGCGCGTCGGGGCCGATAAACTCGGGGGTCCGCGTGACAAGCGCACGCCCGCGACGGATCTGCCGTCCGCGCGCATCGTCGGGCAGGGCGCCGACGTCCGGCACGCGCCAGACCGGGACGTCGGTTTCGGCGGCTTCTGGCGCGCCGAAAAGAGAACTCAGCATAAGAATGAGCGCGAGGGCGCCGGAACGCGCTAAATTCATTCGCATCGCTATCCCTTTTTGTCGAACTGCGCCCGCCAGCTCGGCAAGGCGCCCGGAAATGGCAGCGCCTGCGCCTCGAACACGGCGCGCGCGATCGCCCGCGCGAGGCAATCGGCCGCTCGCGTGCCGATCTCGGTTTTGTCGGCGAGCGTTGGCTCTTTGGTCGAGACGCCCGTCGCGGCGGAAAAGACGGTGTCGCCATCCATCGCGGCATGGGTTGGCCGCAAAGCGCGGGCCATGCCGTCATGCGCCATGATGGCGAGGCGCTTCGCCTCGGTTTTGGTCAGCGCGGCGTCGGTTGCGACGATCGCGATCGTGGTGTTTTGCGGCTCGACGCTCTTGATGCGGAAATCGCCCCCGGCCGGGAAGGACGCGGGCCATCCGCAGCCGCCGAACTCGCCGTTGCGTTCGTAAGGCGCGGCCCAGAAATGCGGGCCCTCGCCAATCGTCGCCATGCCGACCGCGTTGACGGCGACCAGCGCGCCGACCCGAAAGCCGCCCGAGGTCAAGTCGCTCGCCGAGCCGAGGCCGCCCTTCAGATTGACGGTCGTGGCGCCGAAGCCGGCGCCGGCCGTGCCGAGCGTGAAGTCCGGCGCCGCCGCCCGGGCCGCCTCATAGCCAAGCCGCCAATAGACCGGCTCGGCGCTGAAATCCTTGTCGCCGCCATTCAGGAGATCGAACAGGACGGCGCCGGGCGCGATGGGAACTTTGATCGGGCCGACCGGAAAGCCGCGACCCTGCTCGCGCAGAAAGGCGAGGACGCCGCCCATGGAATCAAGCCCGAACACCGAGCCGCCGGACAGCGCCAGCGCGTCGACGCGTTCAACCGTCATGCCGGGTTCGAGCAAAGCGCCGTCGCGCACGCCCGGCGCGCCGCCGTGAACGGCGATCGAGGCGATGGCGGGGGCCTCGAAGATGACCACTGTTACGCCTGAAGCGAGCTTCGCGTCATGTGCGTTGCCGACTTTGAGGCCGCCAATGTCGGTGATGAGATTTTTCAAGGCGGCCCTCGATAACGCGATCACATTGCCTTCAAGACGCGCTGAATCGGTTGACGACGTCCCGCGCCAGCATCCCGCCTTCAGTCAGAAAGCGGCTGATGATGATCTGCGCGTTCGGCGTGCAGCTTTGATAGGACAGCTCATAATCATGGAAGCTGCGGTTGAAGCTTCCCGCGATGCGCTCCTTGCGCTCCGGCGTCTTCGCTTCCGCTTCGAGGAATTGTTGCATCCGCGCGCGCCAGTCGGATTTGGCGCCGCAGAGGTCGTCGAGCCAGGCGAGGGCGCCGAGAATTTCGGCGAGACGCAAAACCTGCGGCTCATAGGGCGGCGGCGGCGGCCCGGGCGTCGCAGCCTGCGGATTTGATCCGTCCGCTTCGCCGCGTTCCGTCTTGCCGGGCTCAGCCTTGGCGGCGTCGGTTTTGGCGGATTCGTCTGCCTTCGGCTTTGCGCTTTTCGCGGGGGCGGCCGCGGCGTGCAGCGCCTTCGCTGGTTGCGCGTCCTGCGCCCCGGCCGTCGCCGCGCAAAGCCCGATGGCTGCGGTCGCGGCGACCGCCCGCAACGCGTTGCAAGCGAACCAGTTTGCCAATCCGCGCGCGCCCTTCACGATCTGCTCCACGGTTTCAATATGCACAAAATTTATTTTGTTTTCATGTCGATATGGCTGGAATCTTAACTAAACACATCAAAATAAAGCATCGCTTTCCATTTTCGTCGCTTCGACTTTAGGCCAGTTTGCAGACGGTTGAAACAGGAGTTCCCTTCAGTTCCGTTCGCGCCGCGCCGCGAGGATCGCCGCCGCGCGCGCGACGACATCGGCGGTCTGAGGCGTACAATGGAGCAGGCCGAGCCCGGCGGGCTCCGTCCAGAGGACTTCGCCGGCTTCCGGCCCCGGGGTTCCCTCGCCGGCGATCCATTCGCCGACGAAGGAGGCGATGACGAAATGGCGCCGGATCGCGCCCACTTCGTCGCGTTCGATCGATTCGACATGGCGATTGAAGGCGACGATGCGCGCCTCGACCGCGACTTCCTCGCGAAGTTCCCGCAGGGCGGCTTCGGTCAGGGTTTCGCCGGTTTCGACGCCGCCGCCCGGCAGCGAAAACGCGCCCGTGAAGGGCGCGCGCGTGCGGGTCGCGAGCAGCACCTTTCCGGCGCGAAAGACGGCGAGGCTGACGGCGAGGATCGGCGCGGCGGGGTAATCGCGCGGGCCCCGCGCTTCCGCCCCGGCCGCAGGCGCCGCCCCGGCCTCGCTCATGGATATAGCCGCTCCTTGCGCCAGGGCGCGTCCGGCGTCTCGCGCCGGAAGACGATCCGGTCATGCAGCCGGAACGCGCCATCGGACCAGAATTCGAGATAGATCGGCCTGATGCGATAGCCGCCCCAATAGGGCGGCCGGGGAATGGTTCCAAGCGCGAATTTCGCGGCGAATTTCGCGACCGATTTCTCCAGCGCGAAGCGGCTTTCGAGCGGTCGCGACTGCTGGCTCGCCCAGGCGCCGAGGCGGCTCTGCAGCGCCCTGCTGGCGAAATAGGCGTCGGCGTCGGCATCGCTCACGCGCTCCACGGCGCCGCGAAAGCGGACCTGCCGGCGCAGCGATTTCCAGTGCATCACGCCGGCCGCCTTCGGGTTGGCCTCGAGTTCGCGCCCCTTGGCGCTTTCGGCGTTGCTGTAAAACACGAAGCCCGCGGGCGACGCCTCTTTCAGAAGAACCATGCGCACGTCGGGCAGGCCATCGGCGTCGGCGGTGGCGAGCGCCACGGCCTCGGGATCGTTCGGCTCGCTCTTTTGCGCCTCCGCGAACCAGGAGGCGAAGAGATCGAACGGCTCCGCCGCCTCGGTGAAGTCACGCCCCGTTAACTCGTTCAAAGTTAAATCTCCCAAAGTAACGCAATCGCGAGCGGCTTTGAACTTAAGGACCGGACGCCTCGTGCGCCATTATCATCAAAAGCGGCGGCATCAAAAATGCGCCCCCCGTGCGGTTTTGCAGGGCCTCTCCGGTTGCCTCGCGCTCGCGGCGATCGCGGCTTCGATGGCCGGATGCGCCGTCTCGGTGCCGATCGGTTCCTTCATGAATGCGAGCGCCAATGCGGTCGCCGACGAGGACGCGACGGGCTCGATTCCGTCGGCGCCGCTGGAGCGCCTGCTCGGTCCGGAGGATTGGCGAAGGGCGAAGGCGGCTCTTTCGACGGCGCTCGACCCGCAGGGCGACGGCTCGCCGGTCAATTGGGACAATCCGCAGTCCGGGGTCAAGGGTTCGTTCTCGCCGACCAGCAAAGCCTACCCGTCGGATGCGAAAGTCTGCCGCAGGTTCAGCGCCGACGTCGAGCGCAAGGCCGGCGGCAAAACGATGCAGGGCGTCGCCTGCGCGGACAAGAGCGGCGAATGGAGCATCGCTGAAATGGCTTCGCCCGTTGCCGACAAGAGCGCGAAATAGCCGCCCGCGCTGCGCTAATCGCGCCGCGCGCCCGCGCGAGAACGCCACGCGAGCCTTGCGCCTTGCTTCGACATCCCCCAAATTCAATCTGAAACATGGGCGTTCGCGCCGATTCCTGGAGCGATTTCCGGCGGAATGGATCATTCTGTCGACGAGAAAACGCTCCAGCCTCAGAAGCTCGAACATATTCTTGTCGATCGGATTGATGAAATCTGATCGGAATATGTTCCGGCCGGTTTTTGACCGCTACTTGGGCGATTCTCGTTCTTGGGCGAATTTGGGCGAGCGCGGGAGTGGGCTCAATCGATGCGTGATCCTTACATTGTTCTCGGCGTTCCAAAATCCGCGAGCGCGGCCGAGATCAAATCAGCCTTTCGCAAGCTCGCGAAGAAATTTCATCCTGATCAGAGCAAGGAGCTGAAAGCGAAAGAGAAATTCGCGGAGATCGGCTCGGCCTATGAAATTCTCGGCGACGAAAAAAAACGCGGCGCCTTCGATCGCGGCGAGATTGACGCCGAAGGCAAGCCGCGCCATCCCGGTTTTGAGGGCTTCGCGCACGGGCCTGGCGCGGGCCGCAGGGCGCATGCCGGGGCGGGTCCGGGCTTCGAAGGATTCGAATTCAATTTCGGCGGCGGGCGCCCGGGCGCGGGCGCGTCTGGCTTCGAGGGCAACGACATATTCAGCGAGCTTTTTGGCGGCGCGGCCGGACGCCGTGGCGCGCGCGCCGCGCCGCCGCCGCGCGGCGAGGATGTGCAGGCGAACGTGACCGTGAGCCTCAACGAGGCGGCGACCGGCGCGCAGGCGCGCGTGACCCTGCCGAGCGGGCGCACGCTCGAAGTCTCCATCCCGGCGGGCATTGAGGACGGCAAGCAGATCCGCCTCAAGCGGCAGGGCCATTCGAGCCTCGCCGGCGGCGAGCCGGGCGACGCCATCGTCACCGTCAAAATCGCCAGGCACCCGTTTTTCCGCGTCGAAGGACGGGACGTGCGGCTTGATCTGCCGGTGACGCTCTATGAGGCCGTGCTCGGCGGCAAGGTGAATGCGCCGACCCTCGACGGCGCCGTCGAGCTCGCCGTTCCGGCCGGAACGACGGGCGGGCGCACCTTGCGGCTGCGCGGCAAGGGATTGCCCAATCCCAATGGCCCGGCGGGCGATCTTCTCGTGACGCTGCGCGTGACGCTTCCCGACGAGCCCGACGCCGAACTGTCGAACCTGATGCGCAAATGGGAGAGCGGCAAACCCTATAATCCGCGCGGCGATCTTAGCTGAGGCGCCCCGATCCGATAAAATTTGCGCCAATGCCGGGGCGGAGCCAACGATGCGGCGCCTGATCGTCGAAGACCCCTATTCCACATCGGCTCTGCTGAGCCGGCGCCTCGCCGCGCTCGCGCTGGCGGTCGCGCTGATCGGCGTCGCCGCGGCGCGCTGGGGGATCGATCCATCGGCCGCGCTCGCCGTTCTCAGCGGCTCGATCGGTCTGGCCGCGGGCGCTATCCTTTGCGCGTTGCTGGCCTTCGTCGTGATCTGGCGCACCGGCCGGCAGGGCGCGGGGCAGGCGGCGGCCGGCCTGTTCCTGGCGCTTCTGCTGCTCGCCTATCCGGCTTTTCTCGCCGCGAAAGCCGCGCACGCGCCGCGGCTAACCGATCTTTCGACGGACATCGCCGACCCGCCGGCCTTCTCGGCCTCGCGCGTCGCCCAGGCTGCACGGGGCGGCGCGACGCCGCGCAATCCGCCGGCGGCGTTGCGCCGGGCGCAGGCGCAGGCCTATCCGAAGATCCTGCCGATCCTGCTCGATCTCGATACGGACGAGGCCTTCTCGGCGGTGCGCAAGGCCGTCGCCGCCAGCGGCTGGCGCCTCGTTGAGGAAATCCCGCCCGGCGGACGCATGGGCATCGGCCATATCGACGCCATCGCCCGCAGCATGATTTTGGGATTCCCCTGCGATATCGCCTTGCGCATCCGGCCGCTCGCCGGGCAAACCCGCGTCGATCTGCGCTCCGCGTCGCGCTTCGGGCCATTGGATTTTGGCGCCAATCAGCACAACATCGCCGTTTTCGAAGCGGCGCTACAGGCGCAGGTCGACAAAAAATAAGTCGACAAGCGGCGGTCCGAAGGCCGCTCAGGCCAGATGGTACAGCGCGCCAAGGCCCAAAGGCCCGTCGGCGGCGGCGAGGCCGCGCTCCGTCAGATCCTGCAGATGCGCCAGCACGGAGAGGCTGGCTGCGCCGCGCAGCGCCGGCGAAAGACCCTCATAGACATGGGCGACGATCGCCTCGATCGTCTCGTCGCCCGCCGCGAGGCGCGCCAAAATGGCGCGTTCGCGCTGGCGGCGGTGATTGGCGAGCGCACGCACATAGCGTCGCGGCTCCAGAACGGGGCCGCCATGTCCCGGCCAATAAATGGCGTCGTCGCGCTGGCGCAGCTTTTCGAGCGAGGCCATGTAATCGCGCATCGAACCGTCCGGCGGCGTGACCAGCGAGGTCGACCAGGCCATGACGTGATCGCCCGAAAAAAGCGACTGCTCCTGCGGCAGGCAGAAGGCGAGATGGTTTGCCGTGTGGCCCGGCGTCTCGACGCAGACAAGCGCGAAATTCCGCGCCTCGAAGGCCTCGCCCTCGCGCAGGATCGAATCCGGCGCATGGGCGTCGTCATGCGGCCCCTCGGGCCGCGCGCCGGCGCTCTCCGCGCGCTCCGGCGCGTGTGGGGCGCAACCGATGATCGGCGCGCCCGTCGCCGCCTTCAACGCGCGCGCGCCGGGCGAATGATCCTTATGCGTATGCGTGACCAGAATCGCGGCGATGGCTTCGCCGCGCAACGCCACGAGCAAAGCATCGATATGCTCTTTCCGATCGGGGCCCGGATCGATGACCGCGACTTCGCCGGCGCCGACGACATAGGTGCAGGTTCCGGTGAAGGTCATCGGCCCCGGATTGCCGGCGGCCATGCGGCGCACCAGCGGCGACAGGCGCACGAGTTCGCCCGGCGCGCCCCTGAAGGCGCGATCGAATGCAATGTCCTCTGTCGCCGCCTCGCCGCTGCTCATGCGCGCATCCTAAATCACGATGCTTTTGGATGGAAACTTCCAAGAGCATCGTGGTCGATTGTTGAGAAGAGAGCGGGATGCGAAAAACCGGATTCCAGTTTTTCGCATCCCGCTCGGGAACATGTTTGAAAAAGCGTCGCTTGTCCGCGTGGGAACGACGTAGAGGCTTGAGCGCGGCGGACCGTTCAAAATTGGTAAGGAAAATTCGACTTGTTTTTTACGGAATTTGCGGAAGAATTTGCTTTGACCGAGGCGTCAGGCTTCGGCTGTTGGGGAGGTAAAGCCATGCGGAAACTTGCACTTTTCGTGACTGCGGCGTCTTTTCTCGCCGTCCCGGCTGTCATGGCCGCGCCAATTCCGAGCGCGGGCGTGACGACACTATCCAGCGATGATGGGTTCATCATCAAAACCGCGTCTCACAAGCACAAAAATATGACGAAGGTGCATAAGGCGCAAGGCGGCGCCAAGTAGAAGCGGCGCGGGCGGCGATCGGCCTATAAGAGCCGGCCTGCCATTATTTGGATCTTCGAAGTTGGGCGCCTGCCGCATGGCGCGCGCCCAGCCTTCGGATAACGAAATTCTCGTAAGGCGCGTTCGATTTCCGTGTCGGCGTTTCGGGCTATCGAAGCGGCGGCGCGGTTCAATGAAAATTACGGCCTTTCGGCAGGACGCGCCGCAGTTCTGCGTCGCTCGCCGGCGCGGACGCGTCAGCGAAGAGCTTCGGTTGAATCTTCTCCCGCGGCGCGCGGGAATCGGGCGCGTTCGGTCGGCGCGCCTCGTCGGCGCGGGCCTCAGCCGGGATTTTTCCGCCCGAGCCGCGATCACCGGACAGCAGCGTCAGCAAAGGCGTCAAATCTTCGGCGCGCTCCATCACGATGTGAATGACCCCGGCCTCGATCTGCACGCGCCCGCTCGCCGCGATCAGGTTGGCGCCGAGGACGATGCTGCGCAGAGCCTCGAAAACCTTCGGCCAGACGATGATATTGGCGGTCCCCGTCTCATCCTCGATGGTGAGGAAGATCACGCCATTGGCCGAGCCGGGACGCTGGCGCACGAGAACGAGGCCGGCGACCGATGCGCGGACCCCGTTGCGCAGCGTCGCCAGTTCTTCGCTGCGCAGAATTTTCTTTTGCGCCAGTCTTTCGCGCAGAAAAGCGACCGGGTGGGCTTTGAGCGACAGCGACAAGTGGCGATAATCCTCGACCACATGCTCGCCGAGCGGCATCGGCGGAAGCCTGGCGTCGGCTTCGACCGCGCGCCAGCTCAAACCTTTAAGCAGGGGCAGGTCGTCTTTGTCGCCGGCGCGGTTGAGGCCGCGCACCGCCCACAGCGCCGCGCGCCGGTCGAGGCCCAGCGAGCGGAAGGCGTCGGCGCCCGCCAGAATCTCCAGGACGCTCGGGGAGAGTTTTGCCCGCAGCCACAGATCGCGCACCGAATCATAGCCCTTGTCGCGCAAGGCGACGAGCGGTTGCATGTCGGCTTCACTGATGCCCTTGATTTGCCGGAAGCCGATCTGGATCTTGTGCGTCGAACGGATATCGCCCCGCATCGAGGCATGGCGCGGATGCGGGGCGGCCAGCGCACCTTCCGTCAATGTCGAATCCCAGAACGACCGGTTGACGTCGACCTCCTCGACGGCGACGCCATGTTCGCACGCGTCGCGCACGATCTGCGCGGGGGCGTAAAATCCCATCGGCTGGGAATTTAAAAGGGCGCAGGCGAAGGCGTCGGGATAGCGGCATTTCATCCAGGCCGAGGCATAGACGAGGAGGGCGAAGGAGGCGGCGTGGCTTTCGGGAAAGCCATAGGAGCCGAAGCCCTCGATCTGCTTGAAGCAGCGCTCGGCGAAATCGCGGCGATAATTCCGCGCCACCATGCCCTCCACCATTTTCGCCTTGAATGCGCCAATGGTTCCGACATGTTTGAACGTCGCCATGGCGCGGCGCAGCTGGTCGGCTTCGGATGGCGTGAAACCTGCGGCGACGATGGCGATCTTCATCGCCTGTTCCTGAAAGAGCGGCACCCCCAGCGTCTTGCCGAGGACATCTTCGAGTTCCTTCGAGGGATAGGAGACGGGCTCGAGCTTCTGGCGTCGGCGCAGATAGGGATGCACCATGTCGCCCTGAATGGGCCCCGGCCGTACGATCGCAACTTCGATGACGAGGTCGTAGAATTTTTCGGGCTTAAGCCGCGGCAGCATCGACATTTGCGCCCGGCTCTCGATCTGGAAGACGCCGATCGTATCCGCGCGGGAGATCATGGCGTAAACGGCGGCCTCCTCTGCGGGCAGGCTCGCCAGCGTCAGAGCCTCGCCATAATGCTTTTCGATGAGCTCGAAGCCTTTGCGCAGGCAGGTCAGCATGCCGAGCGCCAGCACGTCGATTTTTAAGATGCCAAGCGCGTCGAGATCGTCCTTGTCCCATTCGATGGTGGTGCGATTGTCCATCGCGGCGTTCATGATCGGAACCGTTTCATCGAGCCGCGAGCGCGCAATGACGAAGCCGCCCGTATGCTGCGAGAGATGGCGCGGAAAGCCGATCAGCTCCTCGGCGAGCTTCAGGGCCTGGGCGAGGCGCTTTTCCGTCGGATCGAGCCCGGCCCTGCGCGTGGCCTCGGCCTCGACGGCGCTCGACGAGCGGCCCCAGATCGTGTTCGACAAGGCGCCGACGACGTCCTCCGAAAGCCCGAAGGCCTTGCCGACGTCGCGGATGGCCGAGCGGGCGCGATAGGTGATGACGCTCGCCGTCAGGCTCGCCCGCGCGCGGCCATAACGAGTGTAGATATATTGCATGACTTCTTCGCGCCGCTCATGCTCGAAATCGACGTCGATATCGGGCGGCTCATTGCGCTCGGGCGAGATGAATCGCTCGAACAGGAGATCGTGAAAGGCGGGGTCGACCTCAGTAATGCCAAGACAGAAACAGAGCGTCGAATTCGCCGCCGAGCCGCGCCCCTGACACAAGATCTTTCGTTCGCGCGCGAAGCGCACGATGTCATGGACAGTGAGAAAATAGGGCGCGTAATCAAGCTTTTCGACAAGCGCCAATTCATGCGCGATGGACTTTTCGACATGCGCGGGAACGCCGGCCGGGTAGCGAAATTTTGCGCCCTCGCGCGCAAAAAACTCCAGGGCCGCCTGCGGCGTCGCAAACCCTTCGCGCAGTTCTTCGGGATAATCGCCGCGCAATTCATCGAGACTGAAACGGAGCCCTTCGAGAAAGCGTAGCGTCTCCGTGATCGCCTGCGGCGCGTCGCTGAACAGGCGGGCCATCTCGGCGTCTGATTTGATGTGGCGCTCCGCATTGGCTTCGAGCTGGAGGCCAATCCGGTCGAGCGGCTCGCCCTCGCGAATGGCGGTCAGCACGTCCTGCAGGGGGCGCCGCTCTGGCGTATGCATGCGTGCGTCATTGGTGGCGAGAAGCGGCAGATGAGTCCTCGCGGCGAGCGCGAGGCGGCGGCCAAAATCGCGGCGCATGTTCCGACCATAGGTCATCGTGGCGGCGAGCCAGACCCGGCCGTTCGCGGCTTTGCGCAACCGTTCGAGCAGGCGCGAGGCTCCATCTGGTCTTTCAACATGATTAGTGTCATATAAACCGGCGTCGCCCAAATCGGGATAGATTGTCGCCGCCTGCTTCGCGCCATCCTTCTCGTCAAAGGTGCTGGCGGCCATGACGATGAGCTGCTGACCTTGCGCCGCCTCAAGGAGATCACTGAAGCGCAACAGGCAGGCGCCTTTTTGCGCGCGGGAATTGCCGCGGGTCAAAAGCCGCGTCAGGCGCCCATAGGCGGCGCGATCGCGCGGAAAACTCAAAATGTCTGGCGCGCCGTCGCAAAAGACCAGCCTCGCGCCGATGGCGAGGCGGAAATCAGCCGTCCTGTTGGCTTTCTCGTATCTATGGGCGCGCACGACGCCAGCCAGCGAATTGCGATCGGCGATCCCGATGCCGGCGAGCCCCCGCGCCATCGCCGCCGCGACAAGCTCTTCCGGATGCGAGGCGCCGCGCAGAAACGAAAAATTCGTCGTCGCCGCCAGCTCGGCGTAGCCATGCATGACGCTTGTCATGCGAAAAGACCACGCATGACGTTTGTCATGCAAAGATGAAATGACATGACGCTCGTCATGCAAAGATGAAATGACATGACGTCTGTCATGCGAAGAGGCCATGCATGAACCAGCGCGGGCGCGCCGTCTCGCTGACGAAGAGGCCTTCGCGAAACACCCAGAATCTGCGCCCCTCGGTATCCTCCGCGCGGAAATAATCGCGGGTGAGCGCGCTCTCGTCCCGCCGCCACCATTCGGGCGCGATGCGCTCCGGCCCCTCGAAGGCGGCGACCTCGTGCAGGACGCGGCGCCAGCGAAACCGCAGCGGCGGTCCGTCCGGCACGCCGGCGATGGCCTCGATCGGCTCAGGCCGCGGCAGCAGCCGGATCGGGCGGGCGGGCAGGAGGCCGGCTTCGTCGGCGAAGGCGGCGCGACGCGCCATCGCGGCCGGCTTTATATGATGCCCTTTGTCCGCATATTGCGCCGCGGGCGCAGCTGTGACGGCGAATTCGGGCGCATGCGTGGCGTGAAAGGCGAGCCGCGTCACGCGCCGGACGCCAAGGCGGGCGCCGAGCCTGTCGATGAGATCGGCGAGATCGGCCGCCTTGAGGCTGGCCTGGACGCCCTGGCGGTTTCCGATGTCGAAGCAGTCGGCCTCTTCCTCGTCCCTGCGCTCGACTTCGAGCGCGGCGAGGCGGATGACGTCGAAGCCATAGCCGGCGTCGAAGGCCTCGCCGTCATTGGCCTTGCTCGCGGCTTCGAAGCGTTCGCGAAACAGCCTTGCGATGACGCCCGGCTCGCGCAGGGGGCGGCTCGCGCCGGCCTCAAAACGCATGACCGCGCCGTCGACGCGAAACAGGCTGACTTCGAGCCGCCGCGCGCCTTCGCCGTGGCGCGCGAGCAGCTTTGAGAGATCCCGCGCCAGCGACAGGATCGAGGCTTCGATATCCTCGCGCCGCACGATCCCGTCGAGGAAGCGCCGTTCGGCCATGAAGGCCGGCGCCTCGAAGCGCGGCGAGATGGGCGTTTTCGCAAGGCCCAGCAAACCGTCGAGGCGGGCGTAAAGCTCTGGCCTGCAACGGGCGGCGATCGGCGCGCGGGGACGCATGAGGATGTCGCTGACGCGGCGCAAGCCGGCCTCCGCGAGGGCTTTCAGCGTCGCCGGATCGAGCCCCAGGGCGGCGAGCGGCAGATCGCCAAGGCGCCGGGCCAGCGCCGCCGCGTCGAGCGTCGCCGGCAGGATGCGGCCTTCGCGCTCGCCGCCGTAGCGGGCGAGGGCGAAGGCCGCATCCGGCGTCGAGGCCAGCGCCGCCCGCGCGAAAAATCCCTGCGCCCGCAGCCGCGCCTCGACATCGGCCTGAAGGCTCGCCTCGCCGCCGAAAAGATGCGCCGCGCCGCTGACGTCGAGCATGATTCCGTCCGGCGCGTCGAGCGCGGCGAGCGGCGTGAAGCGGCGGCACCAGTCGGCGATATGCGCCAAAGTCTCCGCTTCCGCCGCCGGGTCGGCGTCGGCGCAGACGAGCGCCGGATGCATCGCGCGCGCATCGGGCAGGTTCATGCCGGGCCGGAGGCCGAGCGCCGCCCCCCGCGCGTCGAGCGCGGCGAGCTTTTGCGCGCCGTTGATTTTGGCGATCGTCGCGAGCGGCGCGTCAGGCGCTTTGGCGAGGCCGCGCGCGCGCATCAGCCGGATGACCCGGTCGGTCGCCAGCGTCGGCAATGAGATGGAGAGGAAACGCATCACGGAAACAGCCCTCTTCATGATCCCACAGAAGGGCGATGGAAACGCCGCCCTCGCCGCCGCGCGCCTTGACGATGCGGATCGACCAGCAGGCCAGGCTTGGCAAAGGCAATCCCGGCGGCGGCGCCGCGTTCTGGGGCGATCCCTTGGGCGATCCCCTGGCGGCCCCCCCCCTATGCGCGGAAACCTCGAAGCGCGTATGGGCGCAGGAGGCCAGCCTGTCGGCCCCGCCGGCCATGCCCGCCGCCAGCATCAGGGCGCTTCCGCCGCCAGATTGCGCCGCGAGCGCGAGACGGCGCGCGGCGGTCAAATCGTAGATTTTCTCAAGGCTCCATATTTCGCCGATCACCGCCGCCACGCCGCGGCATTTCAGGGCCTCCTCCATGGCCCACAGGGCGTCTTTTGCGCTGGCCGCATGGACGAGGATGAGGGTGGCTGGGTCGAGGCCATGGAGGGCGAGCCCCGGGCCATAAGGCGCGCCCCCTTCAATGGCGGCGAAATCCTCGACGATCCAGACGATGGCGGAGCGGCCGGCCGGCGCCGCGGCCGTGAAGCGCGCCGCGAGGGCGAGGGCGAAGCCGCAGGCCGCCGCGCCATCGCCCGCGCCGCCCGGCGCGATCTCATGCAGGGCGCCCCCGCGCAGACCGCCGCGCAACATCCGGTCGAGGCCGCCAATGCTTATGCGCGGGAAGGGGATTTCATCCGCGCAGGCGATTTTCTGGCGCAAAATAGCCAGTCGTTCCGATTTGCCGTCAAAGGCATTTTCAGAAAACGCCTCCGGCTCTTCGTCTCGCCGCATTTTCTTGACGCGAAGCGGCGGCTTCGCTTGAAAATGCTCAAGCGACATCGGTCTGCTCCATTGGCTCTGGCTGAATTGTTCGCTATTTGTTCTTATAGATTCCCGCAACGGAGGCAGGAGTCAAGGCGATTTTAGCCGGGGCTGGAACAGGGCTGACGACACGCTTGATCCGCGCCTGCGCGCAACAGAGGGGAGAGCGGCGGCCCCGCCGCGAGGTTCAGTCCGGGCGGCCAGGCAGGCCGCGCGGCCTCAGCTCTTCTTCGCCTGGATCTCGCTCTGGCTGAAATTGCTTGTATGTCCTTCCCGGGCGGCCGCCTGCCGCCAGGATTTTGCGATGGCTGGATATTTTATGTCGACGCAAATCTTGGCGACCTGCTGCTGCAGCTTTTCGCTGCCGCAGGCGGGACAGGCCGGCACGTCGGAGGATCGGACCAGAGTCTCGAAATCGGCGTTGCAGCTTTGGCAGGTGTAGGCGTAAAGCGGCATCAAATCCTCGCGTTTGTCATCAATGCGACAGAAGAACCGCGTTGCGCGGCCTCAAGCCTCTATCCAAGCAACTTTTGCGCCGACCGGCGCGCGCGGCGCAGACCCGGGGCGAGGGCGAGGATGGCGGTCGCCGCCGCAAGGCTCAGCCGGGCCGGCGTCAGGCGCCCGCGCCGGCCCGGCGCATGGATGAAGCCGACGAGCGGGGCGAACCCCTGCAGCGCGCGGCTTTGGCTCAGCGACAGGAACAATGTCTGGTTGCAGACATAATCGCCGGCGTCGATCGAGAGGACGGCGTCAAATCCGCGCGCCCGCAACGCCGCCGCGATCAGGCCGCAGGGGAGGCTTGACCTGAGGCTCATCGGCGCCTGCGCGACGATGGTCCGCGCCGCGGCGACGGCGCCGCTGGCGTCCGGATGAAGGAGGCTTGCGCGGTTCAGCGCGCGGGTCTCGACGCAGAGTTTCCGGCGCCGCGTCGCCACGCCGAAATGCAAAATGGCGTCGGGCCTGATTTTTTGCGCGAGAGCTTCGAGGCGGGGCCCGGTTTCGGCGTAGATTACCGGCAGCGCGGCGAGTTCGAGGCAAATCCCGGCGCGGGCCAGCCGGGGCCGGTAGCGGGCGAGTTCCCTGACCATCCGGGCGGTCGGGTTTTTCGGCGCGCCCGGGAAGCCGCCGAAGCCGGTGACCAGAATGCGGAGCGGCGGGGCGTTCAATCTTGTCTCTTCCGGCGGCCGGGTTTCGTATGGCAGGTCATTGTTTACGCTTCGATCCTGGTGATTTTCCGCGCCGGCGCGAGGTTTTGGCGCGTCCCTGCGGTCGCATTCCCGACATGATCGGGGGGCATTCAGACAGCATGGCAAACGGCGACGGAACCCGTTTCTTAACTTTTCAGCAATATTCGATGGGTTGATGGACGCCAGCGATGCTGGAAAATCGGCGCGCTGCAGGATCGCAGCGATCAGCCCTGCGCTCAAGCGAGGGATTTGCGCGCGGCTCGTCCGCGCGGCTGCCAAGAGTTGAAAAATGCGGCTGGCTCACAGGTGCGCGGCGCGGCGGGGATCCGCCGGCAAGGCGCTGAATTGGAAGATTTTTGACTTCAGGCTGCTGGCGCTCATTGGCGCCGGCCTTTGCGCGCTTGGCCTTGCGGGCTGCGCCTCGATGGGCATGGAGGAGATCAGCGACGCCGCGGCGGGTCCGCGCCAGATCTCCGTCTTCGTCGTCTCGACGCGCAAGGGCGAGAGCGGCGCGGCGAGCGAGGCCGGCAATGATGGGCAGACGCGGGATTCGCTGCAGATGATCGGCGTGCCGCCGGCCCACCGGATCGGGCAGCTGGAGCGCCCCTCGATCGGCGCGCCGGACCCGGCGAAACATTTCGCGCTTATGAGCCGGCGCGGGCTCGACGAGGCGGGCTTTCAGGCCGAGCTCGCATCGCATCTTTCCGGCCGCATCGGCTCGAACCGCGACATCCTCCTCTATGTGCATGGCTTCAACACCGGCTATGACGAGTCGCGCTTCCGCCTCGCCCAGATCGTCGAGGACGGGCGCTTTGGCGGCGTGCCCGTGCTGTTCACCTGGCCCTCGACCAATAGTCTGCTCGACTATGGCGCGGCCAAGGAAAGCGCGACTGTCTCGCGCGACGCGCTGGCGAAACTGATCCGTCAGCTGACCGAGACGCCCGGCGTCGGGCGGGTGCATATTCTCGCCCATTCCATGGGCGCATGGCTGACGATGGAGGCCTTGCGCCAGGACGCCATCGCCGGCAATCCGGCCCTCGCCGGCAAGATGGGCGACATCATGCTGGCCGCGCCCGACATCGATCTCAACGTGTTCCGGCAGCAGGCCGCGCGGCTTGACGCCTCGCATGTCGTCGTCCTCGTCGCCGCCAATGACCACGCCCTCTCGCTCTCTCGCAGCCTTGCCGGCGACCGTCCTCGGCTCGGCGCGATGGACCCGAACAATCCGGCCGACCGGGCCGCGCTCGAAGCGCTCGGCGTCAAGGTCTATGACCTCACGCGGGAGGCGGATATGTTCATCGGCCATGGCGCCTATGCCGATGCGCCGGACGCCCTGCGCACGATCGGGGCGCAGATCGCGGCGCCGCGGCCGCAGGACGCCAATGTTCAGGCCGTGCTCGGCGACAGGCCCGTGGATGACCGCATCGTCTCCACGCCGCTCGCGCCGCCAGGGGGCGGCGCAGGCGCGCCCGTCGCCGCGGCGCCCGGATCGCAGGCGGCGCCCTCCGCGACGCCCGCCGCCAAAGCGACGGCGCCGACCCCGTGAAAATCTTTCTGTAAAAAAAAGATCCAGCCGCGGAACTTTCCGCGCCGGGATGAATTGGCAAAAGCGTGGGTCTATCTGCGGCGCCGCGGCGCGGCTGTGTAACCAGAACGCTTTTGTCTGGACGCCGGGATGGCAGAGCTTCGCCGCATCAAATTCAATTGAAGTATAATAAAACTGTCATGGAATCTTAAAGCGAATTTTACTATTTCATTTCTTGCGAAACGCACGACGGAGATAACATTGCCGCGAGTTCTAAAAGATTGTGGCGGGAAATTTGAAGATTTGCTGCAAAGCAACATAAATATTCCATATTGACGCCACGATAACATTTGATTAATCTGCATCATCAGTTTCAGGGTCGACGGTCGCGCTTCAGCTGTATTTGAGCTACGGCGCTCTGATAAGTTGGAGGCCGGCCAAAGCTGCACGCGATGGCTTGATTGGGTTGGTGTGAAGAAAGCGAGGGTGTCATGTGCTTGATCGCTGAAGTCGTGCATTCCTGCTCCAACGAGAAAGTCGCGCAAGCGGCAGTCGCATCGATCGGCTCCGAATTCGCGGGCCGGGTCAGAGCGACCGCCAATGTCTATGGGCTATCGCTTGGCGCATTCACGGCGCGCACGGTCATCCAGTTCGATCGCACCTGCGGCGGCGAAGAGAAGCAGGCTCTCCGGCGGATGATCCAGGGGACCGACCAGCCCATTCTGATCGCGCTCGAACAAATTCTGAAGCCCGTCGTCGATCGCGTCGGCGCTGACGGCGTCGTCGACGCCTGAACCCGGACCCCGCGCGGGAATCTTTGGAGCTGGCGAAGCGTCTCGCCAGCTGTTCGCGCTTTTCATTGCTCCATCGGATAATCTTCACCGCTTCCGGGACGGAGGGCGGGCGGTTCGCGCGCTGCGTCGCCGCGCCATGGCAGGCGCAAGTTCAAGCAACCCGTTTCACATGAATCCGCTTTTTGACCGGTTTCGCTCCCCGACCGGACAGATCGAGGCGCCGATCCGACATGCCGCCGAAACGATCCGGTGCGATCTCGCCTCAGTCAGCCGCCGCCGATGACGTCTCCGTCTCCGGCGCCTCTTCAAGCGGCTGCGTGTGCAGGCCGCACTCGACCTTGGCCTTGCCGCGCCAGCGGCCGGCGCGCGGGTCCTCGCCCGGCTTCACCTTTGACGTGCAGGGAATGCAGCCGATCGACGGATAGCCCTTGGCGACAAGTTCGTGGCGCGGCAGTTCGTGGGCGTCGAGATAGGCCAGGATCCGCGCGCCGGACCAACTCGCCAGAGGGTTGATCTTGACGCGCTTTTCTTCCGTCTCGAACAGGGGCAGGGCGGCCCGCGTCGCGGCCTGGAACCGTTTGCGCCCCGTGATCCAGGCCTCGAACCCTTCGAGCGCCTCGGCCAGCGGAAGAACCTTGCGGATCTCGCAGCAGCGGTCCGGGTCGCTCGACCAGAGGAAGGTTTCGGGATCCTCCGCCGCGAGGCGGGCCCTGGACGGCGCGATGCTGACCACATTGCGCAGATCAAGCCGTTCGATCAGGCGGTCGCGATAGGCGAGCGTCTCGGGAAACAGCACGCCGGTATCGAGGAAAAGCACGGGGAGCGCCTTGTCAATTTGGGCGGCCATATGCAGCAGCACGGCGGAGTCGGCGCCAAAACTCGAGACGAGGGCGATTTTGCCCGGAAAAAGATGCTCGATCGAAAAGCGCAGCAGGCTCAGCGCGTCGAGGGCCTCGAACTTTCCGGCGAGCGCGCGGAGGGCGCCCGCGTCGCCCAGAAACGCCAGAGCATCCGCGCCCGGCTCGTTTCCCGGCTCGTTTGCGCCCGACCCGTTTGCGCCGAGCTCACGCCCGCTCATTGATCGTCTCCTTCAGGTTGCATGCCGCACCGGGCATTCGATCTGGAAATGGACCTCATCGCCGCGCGTCGCAATCGCAAAATCAGAACAGTTCCGCACGATATAGGCATAATCCGCCAGATTTACGATATTTAAAATTAAATACATAATATTACTGTATAATTACAGGTTGTGCCGCCTTGAAAACTCCGCTAATTTGAAGTTCATAAAGTCGATAGAATTCTGCAATCAAAACCGCTTCAACCCAGCTGGCGCAGCGCTTTCGCGACTGCTCCGGAACGAGAATCTGACTGTGTCCTTGGTTACGCAACGCAATTCGATCATTCCGGGCTTCGGGCTGACGCTTGGCTATACGCTCGTTTATCTTGGCGCGATCGTGCTCTTGCCCTTGGCGGCGCTCGTCCTGAAAGCCAGCGACCTCGGTCTTTCCGGGCTTTGGAGCATCGCCGCCGAGCCGCGCATTTTCGCGGCGCTGCGGACGAGCTTCACGCTCGCGCTCGCGGCCGCGGCGGTCAATGTCGTTTTCGGCGGGATCGTCGCCTGGGTTCTGACGCGCTATGAATTTCCCGGCCGCCGTCTCCTCGACGCGGCGGTCGATCTCCCATTCGCCTTGCCGACGGCGGTCGCCGGCATCTCGCTCGCCGCGATCTATGCGCCAAACGGCTGGATCGGCGCGCTGATTGCGCCGCTTGGCTGGCAGGTCGCCTATACGCCGCTCGGCATCGTCGTCGCCCTTGTTTTCATCGGCCTGCCTTTCATCGTGCGCACGGTTCAGCCCGTGATCGTCGAACTCCAGCAGGATGTCGAGGAAGCCTCGGCCTCGCTTGGCGCGACGCGGCTGCAGACCTTGTATCGCGTCGTTTTGCCGGCTCTGACCCCGGCGCTACTGACTGGCTTCGCCCTCGCCTTTGCGCGCGGCGTCGGCGAATACGGGTCGGTGATCTTCATCGCCGGAAATCTTCCCTTCGTCTCCGAGATCGCGCCTCTTCTCATCGTCGTCAAGCTTGAGGAGTTCAATTACGCGGGCGCGACCGCGATCGCGGTGTGGATGCTGGCGATCTCGTTTTTCATCCTTTTGGCGATCAATCTGATCCAGGCCTGGAGCCGCAGGAGATTCGGCAATGTCTGACGCCGCGGCCGGACTGACTACCCCGATTGAAGAGCCGTGGCTTGCGACGAAGGCCGCAAACGTCAGGCGCGCGCGCAGCCCCGTCACCGGAGAGGGCCCGATTCTGGCCGGCGTGCTGATCGGCGTCACGATCCTGTTTCTCGCGCTATTCCTGATCCTTCCACTCGCCGTCGTCTTCTATGAGGCGTTCAGAAATGGCGCCTCCGCCTATTGGGCGGCGCTCACCGAGCCGGACGCGCGCGCGGCGATCGGGCTGACGCTGCTCGTCGCCGCGATCGCCGTGCCGGCGAATATCGTCTTCGGCCTCGCCGCGGCCTGGGCCATCGCCAAATTCCGCTTTCCCGGCAAGAGCTTTCTCATCACGCTGATCGATCTGCCCTTCTCTGTTTCGCCGGTGGTGGCGGGCCTCATGTACGTGCTGCTCTTTGGCGCGCAGGGAATGTTCGGCCCCTGGCTCAAGGCGCATCACTTCAGCATCATCTTCGCGACGCCCGGGATCGTGCTGGCGACGATTTTCGTGACCTTTCCCTTCGTCGCGCGCGAACTCATCGCGCTCATGGAGGATCAGGGCACGACCGACGAGGAGGTCGCGCTGTCGCTTGGCGCGGGCGGCATAACGACCTTTCTGCGGGTGACTTTGCCGAACATCAAATGGGCGCTGCTTTATGGCGTCCTGTTGTGCAACGCGCGCGCGATGGGCGAATTCGGCGCGGTCTCGGTGGTGTCGGGCCACATACGCGGCCTGACCAACACCATGCCTCTGCAGGTCGAAATCCTCTACAACGAATACAACATTTCGGCGGCCTTCGCGGTCGCCTCGCTGCTGGCGCTTCTGGCGCTGGTGACGCTGGTCGTTAAATCCGTGCTGGAATCCCGCTTCAACGACGCGCTGCCGGGAAAAGCGCGCGGCCACTGAACGATTTCCGATTTTACGCAAGGGCGCTTGAAATGCAGATACGGGCCGTCGATATCGCCAAGACCTTCGCGGGGGCGTCCCGCGCGGCGCTGAATGGCGTCAGCCTCACCGTTGGCAGCGGCGAACTCGTCGCTCTGCTCGGGCCTTCCGGTGGCGGCAAGACGACGCTTTTGCGCATCATCGCCGGCCTCGACATTCCAACCTCCGGAAAAGTGTTTTTCGGCGATGAGGACGCCTCGCAAAAGACCGTGCAGGAGCGTCGCGTCGGTTTCGTCTTCCAGAGCTACGCGCTCTTCAAGCACCTCACCGTCGAGGAAAACGTCGCGTTCGGCCTTGATGTCCGCGACCGCGCGCTGCGTCCGCCGAAGGAGGAGATCCGCCGGCGCGCGCTCGAACTGCTCGATCTCGTTCAGCTGAGCGGCCTCGCCGGCCGCCGGCCGGGACAATTGTCCGGCGGCCAGCGCCAGCGCGTCGCGCTCGCCCGCGCGCTCGCCGTCGAGCCGCGCGTCCTGTTGCTCGACGAGCCGTTTGGCGCGCTCGACGCCAAGGTGCGTCGCGAATTGCGCAGCTGGCTGCGCGAGCTTCACGCGCAGACGGGGCACACCACGATCTTCGTCACGCATGATCAGGACGAGGCGCTTGAACTCGCCGATCGCGTCGCCGTCCTGAATGGCGGGCGCATCGAACAGATCGGAACGCCGGATGAAATCTACGATCATCCCGCCACCGCTTTCGTCAATTCCTTTATCGGCGAGGCGGGGGCCCTGCAGGCGCATCTGCGAAATGGGCAGGTCTATGTCGGCGCCCATCCGGTGACGTTGCCCGCCGCGTCGAAACAGACCAGCGGCGCCGCGGGGGAAGGGCGGCTTTTCGTGCGTCCGCAGGATATTGTCATTGGCGAGGCCGGTCCGGACTCGCTGCGGGCCGAGATCATATCCGTGCGCCGCAGCGGGCCGACGCGGCGCGCTGAAATCTCGATCGACGCCCAGACGGCGAATGTCGAGGTCGACACGCCTTCATCTGTCGTTTATCGCCCTGGCGAGCAGGTTCCGGTCCGCATCCTGCGCGGCGCGTTCTTCCTCAACGGGGAAGGAATATAGCGGCGGTCGCCCGCGTCTGAACGCATGAAGCCGGCGCGGGCGTTGGCCCTGAGACTTGCCCGTCATCAATTTTTGCTTTGATCGCGCGCGGCGGGCTATTCTTTCGCCTCCCGGCGGCGCCCGCGCAAAGCATCGCATGTCCCTTGCTGCTCAAATTCCCGCTCTCATCGCGCATTATGGTTATGCGGCGATCTTCTGCGTCGTCATGATCGAGAGCGCCGGAATCCCTTTTCCGGGCGAGACGACCCTGTTGTCCGCAGCCATTTTCGCCGGCCATTCGCACAGCCTTGGCCATGATAGCCTCAATATTTTCGGCGTCGTCGCGGCGGCGGCAGCGGGCGCGATCGTCGGCGACAATATCGGCTTCTGGGTTGGCCGCACCCTCGGCTTTAGGCTGCTCGCGCGCTATGGCCATCTCATGCGTCTCGACGAGGGCCGGTTGAAACTTGGCCAATATCTGTTTTTGAAGCGCGGCGGCGCGGTTGTCTTCTTCGGCCGCTTCGTCGCCATCCTGCGCGCTTTCGCCGCCTTTCTCGCCGGCGCCAATCGCATGGGGCCATGGCGCTTCTTCGCCTTCAACGCGGCGGGCGGCATCGTGTGGGCGTCGGTTTTTGGCGCCCTTGGCTTCGTCTTCGGGGCGGAGGCGCATCGCATCGCTGGCCCGATCGGGTTCGCCGGCCTTGCCGCCGCGCTGGCGATTTTTGCGTTCTGCTGGCGCTTCTATAAAAGGAATGAGGCTCGGCTCGTCGCGGAAGCGCAGGCTGCGCTGCCTGGACCGTTGTCTGGATCGGCCTGAAGCCGGCGCGGGTCTCTGTTTCAGGCTGGATATATTGGAATCATGACTGGAATTGCTGGAACCTGTTGCGCGCGCGATCTGCTGCGGATCGCGGCTAAAACCCCGGAGCTTTCGTGTTCATCGAATACATCCAGCCGCTGATCATCCAGCATGGCTATTGGGCGGTTTTCGCCATCGTCATGCTGGAGAGCGCGGGCGTGCCTTTGCCCGGCGAGACGGTCCTCCTTCTCGCGTCGGGCTATGCGGGCGCGACCGGCAATCTCGACATCGTCTGGATCATCGTGGCGGCGGCGTCCGGCGCCATCATCGGCGACAATTTCGGATTCTGGATCGGGCGAAGTTTCGGCGCCAAATTGCTGGTGCGCTATGGCAAATTCATCCATTTGCCGGAATCAAGGCTGAAGCTTGGCCAATATCTGTTCGAGCGTCACGGCGGAAAGATTGTCTTCTTCGGCCGCTTCGTCGCCTTCCTGCGCGTGCTCGCGGCTCTGCTCGCCGGCGTCAACAAATACGACTGGGGCAAATTCCTCCTCTTTAACGCGTCTGGCGGCTTGATATGGGCGGCCATCATGGGCGCTGGCGGCTATCTCTTCGGCGATGCGATGCAGCGTGTCAGCGGGCCGCTCGGCGTCATTGCGCTGCTCTTCGTCGTCGGCGCCGTCGTCGTCGCGATCGTGCTGATGCGCCGCGAGGAGAAGAAGATGGCGGAAGAGATCGCCCGGGACGGCGCTGAAGATAGCGCCCAGGCGACAGCGGACGTCTGAGGCGCGCTCACGACGCTGGGAAGTGATGGGGCCCCAAAAAGCCGCCGGCGCGCCCTTGGATGAGGGGCGGCATTTCGATGCGGCGAAGGCGCGGGCTCGCCGGTTCGGCGGCCTCGGCTCAAGCGACGGCTAATCGATCTTGTAATCAAAATATTTGGCGCGGATCTTCGCGAAAGAGCCATCTGCGATGCTGGCGTCGAGGGCCTTGTCGAACATCGCCTTAAGCTCGACGTCTTCCTTGCGCAGGCCAACGCCGATGCCATCGCCGAAATAATTCGGATCATGTGGCGCGTCGCCGACGAGGGCGCAGCATTGCGCTTCCTTGCGCGTTTTCAAAAAATCCATGAGCGCGTCCTTGTCGCCAATGACGAGGTCGACGCGCCCTTCCGCGAGATCGAGGATGGCTTCCTCCAAAGTCGCGTAGGGGTGGATCTCCGATTCTTTGTAGAGGTCGTCGAGATAGGCCTCGTGCGCGCCCCCCGCTTCGACGCCGATCGTCTTGCCTTTGAGACCCTCCGGCGTGGTCTCGGCGATGACAGTCTGCTTCGCGGCCATGAAGGCCGAGGGCATGCGGACGTAGGGCTTTGTAAAGGCGATTTTCTCCCGTGCGGCGTCGGTGATCTCCAGCGCCGCCATCACTGCGTCATATTGGTGGTTGAGCAGGCCGGGAATGAGGCCATCCCAATCCTGAGAGACGAACCGGCACGACAGTTTCGCGCGGGCGCAAAGATCGCGCCCGAGATCGATCTCGAAGCCTGCGAGCTCATTATTGCCGTCGATGTAATTATAGGGCGGCCGCGCGCCTTCGCTGGCGATCAGGATCTCCGTCGAGCTGCGTTCCTGCGCGGCGAGGCCCGACGGCGTCAAGGCAGCGGCCGCGAAGGCGACGAGCGCCACGGCTAAGCCCGCGCGTGCGATCGGGCGGAAACGATGGCGAAGACAGCGAAAGCGATCGCTCGGGGACAGGGCCTTCACTCCATGCAAAGGGTTTGGTGAAAAGGCTTCGCGGATCTCTGCGTCTCGCGCATGAGCCCTAGCGCGGCAATATAGGGTCGCAAAGGCCTTTCTGGAAGTCACGATGCGCCAAAATCGGCGAGCGCCGCCGCTGATTGAACGCATCGGGTCGATCGCCTATAGCATGGTCCGGACTTGTGCGGATTGTCCGCGCGCAAATGGATGCTGGAGCCTCGAAAGAATGGCGAGCGAGCAGGATGTTCTCAACGCGCTTGAGGCCGTGCCGGGCCCCGATGGAGCTACCCCCCTGCCGCAATCGGGCGCCATATCGGGACTTTCGATCAGGGACGGCAAGGTCTATCTCTCCATCGCCATCGATCCCGCCCGCGCCGGCGCGCTTGAGCCGATGCGTTCGGCGGCGGAGATCGCGGTGAAGAAAATCAGCGGCGTCGCCGGCGCGCTGGTCAGCCTCACCGCCGATCGTGCGCCACAGGCGGCGCCTGCCCCTCACGCTCCGCCTGGCGCAAAGGCGTCCGCGCCGCGCAACATCGCCATTCCCGGCATCGCAAATATCATCGCCGTCGCATCCGGAAAGGGTGGGGTCGGCAAGTCGACGACCGCCGTCAATCTGGCGCTGGCGCTTTCCGCGTTGGGGTGGCGCATCGGCATCCTCGACGCGGATATTTATGGTCCTTCGCTGCCGCGACTGCTCGGTCTCAAGGGCAAGCCGCCGTCCGACGGACGCGTCATGAGTCCGCTCGAGGCCTATGGCGTCAAGGCGATGTCGATCGGTTTCCTCGTCGGCGAGGAGGACGCCATGATCTGGCGCGGGCCGATGGTCATGGGCGCCATTCAGCAGCTGCTGCGCGAGGTCGCTTGGGGCGAACTCGATTGCCTCGTCGTCGATATGCCTCCCGGCACTGGCGACGCGCAGCTCACGCTTGCCCAGAATGTGCCGCTCGCCGGCGCGGTGATTGTCTCGACGCCGCAGGATCTCGCGCTGATCGATGCCCGGCGCGGCATAGCCATGTTCAACAAGGTCGATGTCCCGGTGCTCGGGATCGTTGAAAACATGAGCTATTTCCTATGTCCGCATTGCGGCGGCCGCTCGGATATTTTCGATCATGGCGGCGCCCGTCGCGAGGCGGAGCGCTATGGCGTCCCGTTTCTTGGCGAAGTGCCGCTGCACATGGGCATTCGCGAACATTCCGATTCCGGGAAACCCGTCGTCGCGGCGGAACCGGCGGGCGCCCATGCGAAGATCTATCTGGACATAGCGGCGCAGATAAAGGCGAAGGTCGAGAAGGGCAGGGCTCGCGCCGCGCCGAGGATCGTCATCGAATAGCGATTGAGCGCTCGAAGCTTGCGTAAAGATGGATTGGCCCGATGGTTCAGACGGGAGAACGCCTCGCAAATCGTGTTTTGCCATAGAAACGTACAGCACATTTTGCTATGAATTGGCCATGGAAGAGCCGCATGACCGATTGGCGATGGCCCGCCGCGCCGCCGGATTCGAGAACGCGACAGAAGCCGCGCGCGCTTTCGGCTGGAACGAGAATACCTATCGGAGCCATGAGAACGGCGAGCGCGGCCTGCGCCTTCCCATCGCCGAGCGCTACGCGCGAGCGTTTGGCGCCAGCGCCGCCTGGCTCCTGACCGGCGAGGGCGAAGCCGACGCCGCGCCAGCGCCGCAAAATGTCGTGCGCCTGGTCGGGCGCATCGGCGCCGGCGCCGTGATCGACGCGGATTTCGAGCAGGAGCCGCCCGAAGGCTTCGCCGAGATCGAAATTCCCTATCCCGTCCCGGCCGGCGCCGTCGCCTTCGAGATCGTCGGCGACAGCATGTGGCCGCGCTACGATCCCGGCGACATCGTCATCTGCTGGAAGGTGGCGCAGACTCGCGGCGAGGCGGATGGCTGGGAGGCTGCGGTGCGGCTGACCGACGGGCGGCGCTATCTCAAGACGATCCGGCGCGTCGCCAAGGACCGCTTCGATCTCGTTAGCCATAACGCCGCTCCGATCCTGAACATTCAGATCGAATGGGCGTGCAAGGTGTTCGGCAATATCCGCGCCGGCGAGTGGAATTTGCTGGAGAAAACGCCGCGCCGGGCGCGTTGAGCGCGAGGCGGGAGCCGCTGGCATGGACAGCGGCGCCAGTGCGTCGCTGCGAAAAGGCGATCATGCGCCGCGTTCGTCACGGTCCGCTTCAATTTGTAAATTTTGATCGTTCCTGTACATTCCGTGTTGCAAAATGGAGTTCGTTATGTACAGTACGTTTTGGGCGCTGACGAGGTCGGGTCGCTAATCCCGGCCCTGAGAATCGAAGCGTCGAACAAGGAAAATCCTTTTCAGGAGAGGGCAGCGCGATGGAAAAGCACCGCAATATTCAGAAGAAAGCCCATGCGGCGGACGCCGTTCTGAACGATCTCGATTTACATCGTGGGCTCAAAGCGAGCCCGCTCGAAACCGCGCAATATCTTGCGGAAATGTCGCGCGAGCTAGTGGCGCTTGCTCGGACCGCCGGGCTTGAGAGGCTATCGCTCCTGCTCGATTTCGTTGCGCGGGAAGCGCAGGCGGAAGCTGGAAGCGGCGCCGCCTGAGCGCGGGCGCTGAATCGCCGCCTAGCCGCCGGTGACGCTCATGTGCCGCGCCACCGCCGGCTTCGCGCCCCTGCGGTCGACGATAAAATCATGGCCTTTTGGCTTGCGGGCGATCGCGGCGTCGATGGCGCCGTTCAAGAGATCGTCCGCCGTCGAGGCCCGTAAGGGCGCGCGCAAATCCGCCGCATCGTCCTGGCCAAGACACATGTACAGCGTTCCCGTGCAGGTCACGCGAACGCGGTTGCAGCCCTCGCAGAAATTATGCGTATGCGGCGTGATGAGACCAAGCCGGCCGCCGGTCTCCTTGACGCGCAGGTAACGGGCCGGACCGCCGGTCGCGAAATCGATCGGCTCCAGAACGTAGCGCTCGGCGAGGCGCGTCTCGACACGACTTAAAGGGAGAAATTGATCGGCGCGTTCGGCCTCGACGTCTCCGAGCGGCATGACCTCGATCAGCGTCAGGTCCATGCCTCGCCCATGCGCCCATTCGAGCATGCGCGGGATTTCAACTTCGTTGACGCCCTTCAGCGCCACCATATTGATCTTGACCGCAATGCCGGCGTTCTGCGCGGCGTCGACGCCGCGCAGAACCTGCGCCAGATCGCCCCATCGGGTGATGGCCCGGAATTTGTCTGGATCCAGCGTGTCCATCGAGAGATTAAGCCGGCGAACGCCTGCCGCCGCGAGATCGGCGGCGCGGTTCGCCAGTTGCGATCCATTGGTGGTCAGCGTCAGTTCGGTCAGCGCGCCGGATTCGAGATGGCGCGAAAGCGAGCGGAAAAGGCCCATGATGCCGCGCCGCACCAGCGGCTCGCCGCCGGTGATCCGCAGCTTGTTGACGCCGCGGCTGATAAAGGCGGTGCAAAGCCGGTCCAGCTCTTCAAGCGTCAGCACGTCGCGCTTCGGCAGAAAATTCATGTCTTCGGACATGCAGTAGATGCAGCGCATGTCGCAGCGGTCCGTCACCGACACGCGGACGTAGCTGATCACCCGCGCGAAGGGATCGATGAGCGGAGACGGCGCGATCCGGGGGGCGACTGGGGAGATTGGTGTGAAGATGGACATGTCTTTAGCTAGGTTACGGGCGCGGAGAAAACAGCGATACTGGAAGCCAACGGGGATTGCATGAAAAAAGTTTCAGGAGCGTGGGCGTCGCCATGAACAAGCCGGGAATGAACAAACCGGGTCGTTGGCCGAGCGAATTGCGGCTCAAGGATAACGGTCGCGCGCTCGCCGTCAAATTCGAGGATGGCGCCGAATTTGCGCTCTCCGCGGAATATTTGCGCGTCATGAGCCCGAGCGCGGAAGTCCAGGGCCATCGTGAGGCGGACCGCATCACTGTCGGCGGCAAGCGCCGCTGCGCCGTCATCGGCGTTGAGCCAGTCGGAACATATGCGGTGCGGCTCAGCTTCGACGATATGCACTCGACGGGGATCTTTACCTGGGATTACCTTTACGAGCTTGGCGTGCGATTTTCCGAGAAATGGGCGCGCTATGAGGCGGAGCTGAAAGCGAAGGGGCTTGATCGCGACCGGCCGGGGGAGGCTTGACCGAAGTCTCGAGGCCGGCGGCGACGGCGGCGCTCTACTGAACGATGACGTGGGCGCCAAGCTTGACGCGGTCGTAAAGATCGACGACGTCCTCATTCGTCATGCGGATGCACCCGGACGAGACCGCCTGACCGACCGTATTCGGCTCGTTTGAACCGTGGATGCGATAAAGGGTGCCGCCGAGATACATGGCGCGCGCGCCAAGCGGGTTTGCCGGACCGCCCTGGAGAAACCTCGGCAAATCGGGGCGCCGGCGCCGCATCTCGCGCGGCGGCTGCCATGAGGGCCATTCGCGTTTCATGGCGACGGTCCGGATTCCGGTCCAGGTAAAACCGGGGCGACCGACGCCAACGCAATAGCGGATCGCCTGATTGCCCGGCAAAACATAATAGAGCCGTCGTTCCTGCGTCGAGACGATGATCGTGCCTGGCGGATAAGCGCTTTCGTAAGGAACGAGTTCGCGCGGCGGCGCGGAGGCCTGCGGGCGGCCCGAAAGTGCAGTTGGATCATCCGCAGCATCCGGCGCGGCAAGCCCGGACACCGCCGCCGAGCCCTGATATTGATAGGCGGCCACGGGGAGCGACGGCCCGGCGATACCGGCTGCAAGGCAGGCCGTAGCCACAAATCGATGGCGCATATCCAAAAGGATCCTCCAGGATCGATCGAATTCGAAGTCCGGCAGCGCGGTGCTGCAATTTCGCCATAATTGCGCCCTTCGTCATCCATGGCAATCTGCGGCGAAACTGCGGCGTTCCGTCGCCAAAGCCTGACGCGCATGTCGTTGCGCGGTCTCGTCCGCGACGTGCGGTCCGGCTTTCCTTGCGGCGCGTTTTCTGACAGGAAACACGGATCCGCTCCGGCTCGAATGGGCGCCGCGGCGTTTTTACATCGATGTCGCAGCTGAGGACGACCATGCCATTTTCGATCCCGCTCTCGCTGGCGATCTATTTCGTCATCTGGTTTACGGTGCTGTTTGCGGTGCTTCCGTTCGGCGTCACGTCGCAGCATGAAGTCGGAAATCTGGTGAAGGGCGCCGATCCTGGCGCGCCCGTCGCGCCGCGGCTGCTCGTCAAGGCGATCTGGACGACCGTAATTTCGGCGGCGGTCTTCGCCGCGGTCGCCGTTTTCGCGCATTTTGCCGAAAGCTGACGGCGCGCCGGCGGCTTTGTCGGCCCGTGCGGTCCCTGCGCGTGTTGACGCTGCGGGCGGATAAGGCTAGTTGACGGGCTCTCGTTAAGAGAGCGCGTAGCTCAGTTGGTAGAGCATCTGACTTTTAATCAGAGGGTCATGGGTTCGAGTCCCATCGCGCTCACCAAGTAAATCAAATACTTACGTATGAAATAGTTATGCCGAGGCGTGCTGCTTGCGTTGCGGGGTAGCGCCAAGGGTAACAATTGGTGGGATAGCTGGTCCGCTCGCGGCTCGGATAAAAAGGCGGCGCCGAAAGGGCGAGAAAACGCCATGTGCGGACGTTCGAGGCGAGCGCTGAAATGACCGGATTGGGCCGATTCCGGTCTGACAGCTTTGTGGCGGCCCGAAGGGGAAAGCTGCCATTCGCTAATTTTACCCTCTTGGAAGCTCTCGACCCGTTGCGGACGTTGAATATGTCCGGGTTCGGGCAATTCAGTTTTGTGATGCGAGAGGTAGAGCCGTCCCCGTTCGGATTTCTGCCCGGTCCGGTCATTGGGCTGCAGATGGCGCGCGCTCCCTTTCGCTATTGCTTTTGGACACCCCAGATTTGCGTGCCTAAACGCTATCGGAATGGGCCGCCATGGACCGCAACGCGCATGTAAAAGACTACCTCTCATACTATGTCGATTTTCCGCAACCGCCGGGATTTGCGGTCCTTTTGAATGGACCGTGGGGCATCGGCAAAACGCGTTTGGTGGACGATTTTACCGGGACCTTCAAAGACAAAGGGTTACGGCATGTCAGAGTCAGCCTCTACGGCTTGACCTCGCTGGCGGAGATCGATGACGCGTTGCTGCGGGCGCTGTACCCGCTTCTGGACAATCGCTATGCAGACTGGGCGGGTCGTGCCGGGAAAGTCGCGATAAAGTTCTTTCGCGTCGACGCAGAGATTAAAGCGAACGATTTTTTCGATAAGAAGAAAATCGATATCTTCGTTTTTGATGACCTTGAGCGGTGCAACATTCCGATTAACACGGTGCTCGGTTATATCAATGAAATCGTGGAGCACGATCAGCGCAAGGTTATTATCATTGCCAATGAGGCGGAGATCAAAGATAGCGATGATTATCGGCGAATTCGCGAAAAGCTCATCGGAAAGACATTCGATGTCAGATCAGTTTTCGAGGCAGCTCTTAGCTCTTTTCTTGAGGCGGTCAGCCATGAAGATGCGAAAGTCTTCTTGAAAGCCAAAGAGCAGGTAATCTCAGAGGTATTCGATCAGTCCGAGCTGAACAATCTGCGTGTTTTGCAGCAGGCGATGTGGGATTTCGAGCGATTTTACGCGTCACTGGATGCAAATTACAAGGCCAGCGACGCAGCGATGACCGAAGTGCTCAGCGTCCTGTTCGCGATCTCGTTCGAGATCAAAGCCGCGCGGCTAAAAGCCGGCGACCTCTCTCAGCGTCAGTCGGCGCTTGTTGCCGCGATGATGCGATCGAACCGCGATGCCCGTGTGCCGCCGCCACCATTTTCACAGG